>Ga0105351_1000296_pt1 | contig 24016 bp, 27 predicted proteins | sample EN4Hudsemesocosm_FD_83662 | JGI IMG/M metagenome (GOLD analysis project Ga0105351, IMG submission 83662) | Methane-oxidizing microbial communities from mesocosms in the Hudson Canyon - EN4B Hudson Canyon | ecosystem: Environmental > Aquatic > Marine > Cold seeps | place: Hudson Canyon... | reverse complement strand
TGGAATGACAGTTATTCTCTTCCAATTTGCCTTATTAAAACTGTTAGAGAACTTCGCACCACTTGTAAAAGCAATCATTGGAGTATCTTTATTCGTGATAGCATTTATTACTTTTGCGTATGTTCCTGCTGGTGATTCAAAAGGTATTATAATGGCCATGATTATTTTAAGTATAGGAGAAGTTATTTTATTTCCAACCATTGCTATTATACTTGATAAAATGGCACCAGCACATTTAAAAGGAAGTTACTTTGGTGTAGCAGAACTTTCATTTATAGGAATGGCACTAGCACCTCTTTTAGGTGGTTTTTTGCTACAAGTTTCAGGAGGATTTCTTCTTTGGATAACCATGGCAGGTTTATCTTTTATGGTATTATTTTTATTGTATATTGCTCAAACAGCAAAACGACCTGATATAGTATTTTTAGAAGAAGATGAGTTAGAATCTGAACTTCCAAAGTGTAACAACTAAAATTAATCTTGCTATAAGAAAACATTACAAATAGCCATATAATCATGGTTATTTGAGTTTTCTGCTAATATACCACTACCAAAAATATTGTAACTGATTACTTTATAATTGATTAATACTATTTTGGTAAGTTAAACTTTAATCAAAAATTATAATTACTATATTATAATACGGGTTTGACAAAAAATAAACAATGTACATAACTTAGGATATAAATGAAAGATTCAATCAAAATTTTCAATGCAAAACAGAATAATTTAAAGAATATAAATTTGGAGATTCCAAAAAACAAACTTATTGTTTTCACTGGACTTAGTGGAAGTGGAAAATCAACACTTGCTTTTGATACACTCTATGCTGAAGGACAACGAAGATATATCGAATCACTTTCATCTTATGCTCGACAATTTTTAGATAAAGTGGGAAAACCTGATGTTGAAAGAATTGAAGGTCTTACTCCTGCAATTGCAATTGACCAAAAAACAACAAGCAAAAACCCAAGAAGTACAGTTGGAACTATTACTGAAATCTATGATTACTTTAGATTACTGTATGCCAGAGTTGGGAAACAATATTGTCATAAATGTAGTAAACCCATCTCACAAATGAGCTCTTCTGATGTAATTGACCAAGTTTTAAATCTACCACTTAATTCAAAAATAGTTATTTTGGCACCTTTAATTAATAGAAAAAAAGGTACCTTTGCTGACCTATTAGAAAGCCTTAGAGGTAAGGGGTATGTTAGAGCAATGATTGATGGGGTTATGGTTCGACTTGATGAAGAAATTGAACTTGGTAAAAGCAAAATGCATACTATTAAAGTGGTTATTGATAGAGTTGTTGTAAAAGAAGAAAATAAAGAAAGAATTGCCCAAGATGTCGAAAAAGCTCTAAAAGAGAGTTTTGGGGAACTTGAAGTTGAAGTTCTTAACTTTGAAGAAGTGGGACTTGAAGAAAGAGATATACATTACAGTGAGCACATGGCTTGTTTTGATTGTAAAATCTCATTTGAACCATTAGAGCCTTTAAGTTTTTCTTTTAACTCACCAAAGGGTGCTTGTCATACATGTGATGGTCTAGGTATTAGATACGCACTGGATATGAAAAAAATAATTAACGAAGAACTTCCAATTGAAGAAGGTGCAGTTCGAGTAATTTATGGTTTTAACAAAGGCTATTACTTCAAAATGTTAACTGCCTTTTGTGAGTCTGCAAAAATTGACACCAAAATAAAGTTTGTTGATTTGCCAGAACATCAAAAAAAAGCAATTCTACATGGGGGAATTGAGGATGCAAAATTCACTTGGAAAAAACATAGCCTAACCAGAAAATGGGAAGGTATCGTAAAAATTGCTTATGATATGATCAAAGATGAAAAAGAAATGGCTGAGTACATGACAGAAAAAACATGTGACGAATGTGGGGGAAATAGACTAAGACCTGCATCACAAGCTGTTAAAGTAGCGAACAAAGTCATTGCTGACATCATTACCCTACCCATTGAAGATTCACATAGTTTTTTTCAAGATGAAAATAATTTTGCGTACTTAAGTGAACAACATAAAATGATAGCAGCTCCTATTTTAAAAGAAATTCGTGAAAGAATATACTTTTTATATGATGTAGGTCTTGGATATATTACTCTTGGACGTGATGCTAGAAGTATCTCAGGAGGTGAAGCACAACGTATTAGAATCGCTTCACAAATAGGAAGTGGATTAACAGGTGTTATGTATGTATTGGATGAGCCATCAATTGGACTTCATGAAAGAGATACTGAAAAACTTATCAAAACGTTACGAGCTTTACAAGAAAAAGGAAATACTGTAATTGTTGTTGAACATGATAAAGAAACTATTGAGACAGCTGATTATATTGTAGATATTGGACCAAAAGCGGGAAAATATGGTGGAGAAATTGTATTTAGTGGAACCATTAATCAAATGCATAAAGCCAAAACTTTGACTGCACAATATTTAACAGGTGCTAAAAAAATTGACTATTTCTACAACAGACCCCAAGAAGACTACATACAAATACATAATGTAACACTTAACAATATCAAAGATTTATCTGTTGAAATTCCTTTAAAAAACCTGTGTGCAATTACAGGTGTAAGTGGTAGTGGAAAAAGTTCACTTATTCTTCAAACCCTACTTCCTGTTGCAAAAGAGTTATTAAACCGAGCTAGAAAAGTGAATAAAGTTGATGGCGTGAGTATTGAAGGTTTGGAAAAACTTGATAAAGTAATCTACTTAGATCAAAGTCCAATAGGAAGAACACCAAGAAGTAATCCTGCAACATATACAGGTCTTATGGATGAGCTAAGAACACTATTTTCTAAAACAAAAGAAGCACAGCTTCGTGGTTATGCTATTGGGAGATTTTCCTTTAATGTTAAAGGTGGCCGTTGTGAAAAATGTCAAGGGGAAGGTGAAATAAAAATTGAAATGCACTTTTTACCTGATATCATGGTCAAATGTGATGATTGTCTAGGTAAAAGATATAACCCTCAAACTCTGGAGATTTTATACAAAGGCAAGAGTATTTCAGATGTACTAGCAATGAGTGTAGATGAAGCATTACCATTTTTTAATAAAATACCTAAAATACATGCAAAACTAACTACGTTAGAAAGTGTTGGATTAGGATACATTACACTAGGGCAAAATGCAGTTACACTCTCAGGTGGAGAAGCCCAAAGAATTAAACTAAGTAAAGAGTTAAGTAAAAGAGATACAGGAAATACTCTTTATATACTAGATGAACCAACAACTGGTCTTCACTTTGCAGATGTAGATAGACTTATAAAAGTGTTACATCATTTAGTTGATTTAGGAAATTCAGTTCTTGTTATTGAACATAATCTTGATATTGTAAAAAATGCAGATTGGGTTATTGATATGGGTCCTGATGGAGGAAGCAAAGGTGGACTTCTAGTTGATCAAGGTACCCCTTATGATTTAGCAAAAAACCATAAAAAAAGTGGTAGTTATACTGGATTTTATTTAGAAAAAGAGTTAAAATTATAATTATTTATTCGTAAAAGGTAATGAGTATATCTTCACTCATTACTTCTATTTAACTACAAAATACTTTCAACTAATTGTTTCAATGTATTTTCATCTAACGCACCTGAGATACGTTTAAACTCTTTCCCATTTTTAAATACTACTAATGTAGGAATACTTTTAATTGCATATTTAGAGCCCAAATTCTGCTGTGTTTGTGTATCTACTTTTGTAAATAAAGTTTTTAAAGCATAAGTACTGGAAAGTTTTTCAAAAATAGGCCCCATCATTTTACAAGGACCACACCATGGTGCCCAAAAATCAACAATAACTGGGATATCACTATTTACTATAATTTCATCAAAATTACTTTCATTTAAATTGATTAAATTCTTTTCTAAAAGTGAGCCTTTACATTTTCCACAGTTGGCTTTTTTATAACTGTTTTTTTTTGGAATATTATTTACTTTATAACATGAAGGACAGACAATTCTCATTTTTTACCTTTTTATCTATTATGTAATTTTATCAAAGTAACTTTTAAATATAAGTATAAAATTAATACTATTTAATTTATTTATAACTTTACATGCAATTTAAACTATTTGTGATAAGATAAAAAATTAATTACAAAGGACAATTGATGAGTGCAATTGACGATTTTATTGATGCAGTGAAAGACCATCAATTTGTTGAAGCCCATGAGATACTTGAGCATGACTGGAAAGATTATAAAAAAGCTGGCTTTAAAGATCAGGCTAAAATATTAAAAGGTTTGATAAATGGCACAACGGCTATTGCCTTACATGTTAAAGGACGTCCCGTTCAATGTCTTAAAATTTGGGAAGCATTTGAAAAGTATAAACCTTTGTTACAGACAACAGAACTTGAAAATAAAGAGAGATTTATAGTTGCAAAAGAGCTACTTGAAAAAAAATTCTCAGAAATTGTTGAAAACTAATTTCTTTATAGTTCTAAGATAGTTCTTTGTAAATATAAAGATAATACTTATATACTCTTAACACAGGATAATAATGAAACTTAAAATCTATAAAATTGATGCCTTTGCCAAAAATATATTTGAAGGAAATCCAGCTGCTGTTTGCCCCTTGGAGGAATGGATTGATGATGATACTATGCAAAAAATTGCTTCTGAAAATAATTTATCAGAAACTGCATTTTTTGTAAAAGAAGGGAACTCTTTCCATATTCGATGGTTTACTCCTAATGATGAAGAAAACTTATGTGGACATGCAACATTATCTTGTGCCTATGTTTTATTTGAAATATTAGGTTATGATAAAGACATAATAGTATTTAACTCAAAAAGTGGGCCATTAGAAGTAAGTAAACAAAATGACTTATATACGTTAAATTTTCCCTTGCAAAAAGTATCTCAAGTAAATTTAGAAAAAAAATTCCTTAATGCTTTTAATATAGAACCTATTGAAGTTTACAAATCAATGGATTATCTTTTCGTATTTGAAAATGAAAATGATATTTACAATCTGGTACCCAATATATCTGTTTTAAAGGATTTTGACCTAAGAGGTATTATTGTTACTTCAAAAAGTTCAAAATATGATTTTATATGTAGATATTTTGATCCAAACTGCGAAATCATTGAAGATCCTGTTACAGGTTCTGCATTTACACAACTAATACCCTATTGGTCAAAAATACTTAAAAAAAATGAATTCAAAGCAAAACAAGTTTCAAAAAGAGGTGGAGAGGTTTTCGCAAAACTTGATAAAAATAGAGTATTTATATCAGGACATGCAGTGAAATATTTAGAGGGTGAAATAAATGTATAATTCAAAAAGTTTAGAAATAGCAAAACTAGGTGAAGAAGTTTTAAGAAAAAAAGCCAAAAAAGTCAAAAATATATTAGATAATGAAATACAAGAAATTATAAACTCAATGTTACACAGTGTTAAGAGTAAAAATGGTGTGGGACTAGCTGCTCCTCAAATTTTCAAATCTCTTCAAATAATGGTTATTGCATCACATCCAAACAATAGATACCCAAATGCAGTTTACATGGAGCCTACTGTTCTTATTAATCCAAAAATAGTTAAAGCGTCTAAGTCAAAAGAAAAAGATTGGGAAGGATGTTTAAGTATCCCAGGTATTAGGGCATTGGTTCCTAGACACAAAAAAATCACAGTAAAGTATACAACGCCAAGTAATGAGAAAAAAACTGTTAAATTTGAAGGATTTATTGCAAGAGTATTTCAACATGAGTATGATCACTTAATTGGTTTAGTTTTTTTAGACAATATTGAAACAACTAAAGACATTATTTCAGAAAAGGTATATTTTACTAAATAACAATAAACAATTACGGTACGTTATCCATTTAAAAAAACTATGCTACACCAGTATTTTTATCTAGATTGTTTAAATAAAATTTTAATCTTAACATCTCATCTGTTGGGTACTTACTTTCAACAAACGTGCCCCTATTGACCTTGATAAAAAAATCTTTTGTGCTATCATTAAAACCAAAATCAGAATTGTATAACTTTACTTCGCTAAATCTTCCCAAACTTTCAAAAGATTTTACCTTATTGATATCTTTTTCTTGAGCATTACTTTCTTGTGTTTTAATACCTTCAGTAGAAGCACCTTCTTTTAATAAAAATGAGGGATCTGACTGCTCTAACTTTTGTACTTTTTGCCTATTTGGTTTTGATACTTGTTCCAAATTTGTAAAAACTTGTGTTTTAGGGAAAAATCCTACTTCCATAATAAACTCCTAGCGTCGTTTATTCACTACTTTCTACTCTTTATTATACAATAATTGCACAAAAATGTAAAATAACTTAATTTGTATTTAAGTATTGAATCAAAAAAAATCATTTTTTGATTTTCTTTTAAAATTTCACTGTAAATTATTATTTTTTCTAAACTTTTATTTAATTTTATTGTATAATGCTTATTATAAATAAAACAGGAGTAATAATTGGACGACAACCCCTTGAGGCGTAGCTTTAATAACAGTAGGTTAATATGGAAATTTTAGCTTTACTATTCTTCCTTGTAATAGGAATCTCTTTCTTGTGTTCTATATTAGAATCGATAATCTTATCAACTAACGTTTCATATATTTCAGTTCTGGAAAAGAAATCACCAAAAGCCGGAAAGCTTTTAAAACAATTAAAAACAGATATAGACAAATCAATTGCATCCATACTCATCTTAAATACTATTGCAAACACGTTAGGTGCAACAGCAATTGGTGTCCAAGCTCAACAAGTATTTCAAAGTAACAGTAATTTTGTACTTGCAGTATCTATTGCACTTACATTTTTAATTTTATTTTTTGCAGAAATTATACCAAAAACAATTGGAGCGATGTACTGGAAACAATTAGCACCACTTGCATCTTTGATTATCAGATTTTTTATTGTTATTACATATCCATTAATAATCATAACGCAGTTTGTTACACAGAAGATTTCTAAAAATAAAGGTGATAGTGATACCATTTCAAGAGAAGAACTCATACACAGTACACTTCTTAGTGAAGAAGAAGGTGTTATTGGGGATTTAGAATCTGATATTATAGAAAATACTCTAACATTAAATGATATTAAAATTGGCGATATTTTAACACCAAGAAGTGTAATGTACGCAGTGCAAAAAGATACACTAATTTCAGATATTTTAGAAGATAAAAGAACGTACAAGTTTTCAAGGGTTCCTGTTTACGATGAATCAATTGACAACATTGTAGGTGTAGTTCTTACAAAAAAATTATTCAAACAAGCAATTAAAGATAAATCTGTTTCCATGGAAACAATTATGACTCCAGTATTTACACTTAACGAAAACATTCCAGTATCTAAAGCCTTAAATATTTTTATTAAGAAAAAAGAACATATGTTTTTAGTTTTAGATAACTATGATCAAACAGAAGGTTTAGTTACATTAGAAGATTGTATTGAAACACTATTAGGTCTAGAAATAATGGATGAATCAGATACAACAGCAGATATGAGAAAACTTGCTTTACGTCAAATGAAAGCGAAACGTCGAGAAAAAGAAGATAACGTTAAATAATAGGAGGTAGTTTATCTACCTTTTATTTATAAAACTAATCCAATTTATTTGCACATTCAATACAAACAGTAGACTCAGGTACAATTTTTAGTCTTTCATAATTTATTAATTCATCACAAATATTACAACACCCAAAACTCTTGTGCTCCGTTCTATCTTTTACAAAAAGAAGTTTTTTAAGTCTTAATTCACTTTTATGTAAAAGTGACTCAGTAATGCTCTTTTCGCCCATTGCATCAAGCCTTGTTAAACGTCCTAACGAGTTTTCTGGTTTTATGGGTTTGTTTTTTTCTTTTAAATCTTCAATATCTCGAATAAGTTGTTCAATATCACTTAGAATTTTATCTTTTATATACTCTTTTTGTTTTTTATTCATGGGTATTACTTTCTCTTCTTTTTTCAAGCCATGCGGTAAAACTTAGTAATTCATTGATTTCTTTCGGTTTTGTCTTAATAATGTCGGGTAAACTTTTTACTCCCATAGACAAAAGATATTGCAAATTATTGTCAAAGGTTGCTTCTTCTATTACATAAATATCATCTTTATGTACTTCAAACATATACCCACCATTAGGAATGGGAGTTTGAGATAAAGTTACGGTGTAGTGGTTTTTTAGTATACTTTCACTTTGAGAATACATAAGTCCTATGTTATAACCTTGATTTGCAAAACCTCTAATCATTACAACAAGAACTTGTTTTTCCCCTTTTTTTGAGGAGTTAAAAATACCTACTAGATCTTTTATCATCATATAACCTGGTATTTTACTAAAAAGGTTTTCTAAAAAAGATCCCAATCTTGTTTCAATAAAGTGCCCAATTAAATAAGCAGTAACAGCCAATAGCGCAAGTCCAACAACTGTCCATAAAAATATATTGTTCTGAGGATTTAGTCCAATCAAATGAAAGAGTTTTGCTGTGATAAAATCCGCTTTATCATATAACCAAAGAACTACTGCAATTATTGCAACAATTGGGATTAACCAAAATATTCCCTGTATGGTTACTTTAATAAAATGTGCTCTTCCATCTGCAAAAAAATCTTTTATTTTACTAAACATCTTATTTCCTCAATTAAAGTTTCTAATAAGCCTTATTAACTGTCAGTATTTTCATCACTTGAAGTTATTGGATCATTTTGTTCTACTTTTACTTCATCAGATTCAGAATTTTCTTCATCATCAGATTCTTTTTTTACTTCTTCTTTTTTAACTCGATAACCTTTTGTGCTAAGAATTTCCATAAAAAAACTTTCACATCCAAGAGTAGAAGCTTCATCAATATTTTTTGTAATATCAATAAAATCTATTACTTGTGGTTCTTCATCATTTTTTGCAAATTTACAATCAAATTTCCAAAAATCAACCTCTTCAGGTAGTTGTTTTCTTTTTTCTCTTTTAATATATTTTCTAATTTCATGTTTAATCGACTCTAAGAGTCTATCTGAGTTTTTATTTTCAACTTTTAACATAAATCTTTTTTTCATTATAATCCTTTTCGCCATTATATCTAAATAACTTATTTTTGACTATAATGTAAAAAAAGATTAAAAATAGGAAATACAATCAATTCAAGAGAAAAATGTTATTGCTGTAACAGACCAAAAAATTGCTGCTTGTGCAAATATATCAGCCCCATTCAAACAAATACAAAATTTGTAATACTTATGCATCCAAAAGAATTTAGAAAAACTAAAAACAATACGGGTAAAATCACCAGTTTGTCACTTCCAAATTCTGAAATTCATGTAGGTATTGATTTTACTAATAATGAAAAAATAAATGCCCTAATTCATAATTCTAATAATAATTGTTTTGTTTTGTATCCATCTGATACAAGCATTAAATTAAATTATGAAAGAGTTGAGGAAAAGGGTAAAAATATAATTATCTTTATTATAGATTCAACCTGGCCATGTTCAAATAAAATGTTAAGACTAAGCCAAAATATAAATCAGTTAAAAAAAGTAAGTTTTGAACATACAAAAATTTCACAATATAAATTTAAAACACAACCCAACGAGTTATCACTATCAACAATAGAATCAACTCTTTGTATTTTGGAGCTTTTAAATGAGCAAAAAGTTGAAAAAATTGAAGATTTTAAACTTGAAGGTTTTTTAGAACCTTTTAATCAAATGATTAAATATCAAATGAATTATTATAATAATCCAGATAAAAAACAAGTGAGATATAAAAAACCTCAGTAAACATATATGGGAGTTTGGTATAAGTCATTAACTCTTACAATCTTTTTGTGTTTTTGAATCTTAAAAGTAAAGGTATTGCTAATTATTTTTAAATTTCTTGTTTCCAATTTTTTCTCTAAAGTTTTCATTCCTTCAGGAAAAAGATAACATATTATGAGACAATTTTTAGGGAAGTTTATTTTTAAAAAATTTCTTTTGTAAAAAAAAAGATTATCACATCTAAAAATACATTTTAAAACAAGAGAAATTACCCATGGGAACAATGAGACCTCATATCCAATAATTTTTTTTGTAGGATTTTTCAACGCAAAGAAGAGTCCCAAAAATCCAAAACCAGAGCCAACATCTACTATTGTTGTCTCCTTTGATCTCCTTGATAGCTCATTCATTATTTGGCAAGCTTTAAAGCTACTGGGCATTGGAGATATGCCAATTTTAATTGAAGTGTATACAATTTGACAAACAATAACTAAAAAAACTAAAAGTAAAATAATTTCAAACATAATAAAAGAGGATACTCCTCTTTTATTTAATTTTTACAGCTGTAAAGATGATTTCAACCAGTGTTTCAGGGGTAGACATGCTAGCTTGAACACAAGCACGTGCGGGTGGATTTTCTTTTGAAACCCAATTATCCCATACTTCATTAAATTCTTTGAAATCACGATCTATATCTTTTACATATATTTCAGCTCTTAAAAGATTTTCTTTATTTGTTCCAGATTCAGAAAAAAGCTCATGAGCAATATTTAAAACTTCTAACGTTTGCTCTTTTACTCCAACATCTTTATTCGCAGGAACTATTCCAGCAAAATATATTACATTATTATACTCAACAATTTTACTCATTCTAGTACCAATTTTTTTTCTAGTAATCATATTTTTTCCTTTTATGCAGATATATTTCAGTCATAAAAGTATAACATGATTAAAAAATGTTTGTACTAATTATTTCCATTTCTGAATATTTTTTTGCAAGTTAAAAAGAGTTTTTGGTGTTAAGACTTGATCTTCAACTAAAATTTTGCTTACAAATCGTACTTCTACGTTAGTGAAACCTTCTAAATCTTTATCTTTCGTAGCCAATTCATTTTTTGAAATACTAAGTCTTTTTAGTTTTCCAGACTTTTCTTTAATATAATAAACAATGTCATAGGACTTACGATTGATTTTTTCGATTGTTACAAATATTCGATCATCTTTAGCTTCTTTATCAAAATCAGGAAGCAAAGTTTTGAAATCATTTATTGTTATAAACCCAATATAAAGTTTACTAAAAATATCAAAATATAGTTGTACTTTTTTTGATTTAAAAAAATTCAAATCAACAACTAGATTGGAATGTGATCTTGATTTTAAAAGAATCCACTCAAGTGTTTGAAAATACCCAAACTTAGCATAGTTTAAATTTTTAGCTTCCACAAACTTTTTCCCATAACTCGCATGAATTCTGCTTGCATGATTCTTTTTGTGCACTAATTCTTTAAGCGTCATATCATCTTCAAAATCTTTAGTAAGCCAAATAGTACTGTACTCTGGGAACTTACTAATACCAACTGAGCCTTTTGTTAATACAACTAATGCTCGAACAGTTAAACTAGGAAACAATATTTTCAATAAAGCATGTTTTTTATTTAATCTTTTATTTAAACTGGCAGTTTTTTTCGTAATACTCATTTCTACAAAATAAACGCTATCTTTTGTAAAAAACAAGGCATCATATTCTGTTATATCTTTATACGCAGATTTATAAACAATTTGATCACTTTTATCAATTGTCATTCCACTTTTGACAGCAAATTTATTATTAGCACTTTGATGCGGCCCTTTTAAAACAAATCGTGTTATTAATGGCTCATTTGAAGCATAATAGAGCAAGAATTCAAAAATAATATTTTCATAGACTTCTCCTTTAAAACTACTATATGAGGCAAGTAAAGGAGTGCCTTCTGCAATATTATCAAAATCAAAGTTTTTTAAATTTTTTGTTCTATATGAATAGTTAAATAAATTTTCTCTTATATTGTCTAAATTTAAATTATGTATTTCGTCTGTTATTTTAAAATGATGCAATTATAATTACTTTCTTCTATATTTTTTCAAAGTATATCTAAAAGAGCTAATATTTGCAAAATATGTTATACTCAATTCAAAAAATAAGGCTATGTGTGTCAAATAATAAAACTAAAATTACTTTTTCCGTCATTTTTTTACTCATAATGATTTTTACTTTACAATACAATTTTTTAGAAAGTTATTTTAATATGTTTTTTCTGTTTATTTTTGCTCCTATTGTTATATATTTATATGTAAAATATATATTCCCTAAGAAAAAACAGTAAGTAACTCGTCTGTTTTAGCAGCCATTATAAAGTCATTTTCATGTAAACCACCAACTTTATGAGTCCACCACCAAACTTTTAAAGATCTAAACTCTACTAACATAACGGGATGATGTTCATTATGTTCAGCAAGTGCTGCTATTTTATTTACAAAATACATAGTTTCTTCGTAATCTGTAAAATGATACTCTTTTAACAGTCTAAACTCTTCATCTTCAGCTATTACTTTCCAATCCATAATCTCTTTTAAATAATCTATCATTTCAATGTTTGTTAATCTAGCTTCCCCACTTTGACAAGGTAGGCATTTTTTTTGGCTTAAATTCATAATATTCCTTTATTTCAATCTTTTTTTATATTAAACATTTGATTTAACTCTGTTGGAAATGGAAAAACAATTGTGTTTGTTTTATCTCCTGAAATATCACTTAACGTTTGTAAATAACGCAGTTGAATACCAATAGAGTTTTTACTTATAACATTTGCTGCTTCAAGAAGGTTTTTACTAGCTTCTAGTTCCCCTTTTGCATTAATTACTTTTGCTCTTCTTTCTCTTTCAGCTTCTGCTTGTTTTGCAATTGCGCGAATCATACTTTCATCTAAATCAATATGTTTTATCTCAACATTTGAAATTTTAATCCCCCATACATCCGTTTGTTTGTCTAAAATACTTTGAATATCTGTATTTAATTTCTCACGCTCTGATAACATTTCATCCAATTCATGCCCTCCTAGAACTGACCGTAGTGTAGTTTGTGCTAATTGACTTGTCGCCATGTGAAAATTTTCAACTTGTATGATGGCTTTTTGAGGATCTATTACTCTAAAATATACAACAGCATTTACATGTACAGACACATTATCATGTGAAATAACGTCTTGTGTTGGAACATCCAGTACAATCGTTCTTAAATCAACTCTAACCATTTGTTGTATAAAAGGAATAATAAGAATAAGCCCAGGACCTTTCACCCCAGTAAAGCGACCTAATGTAAAAATTACACCTCTATCATATTCCCTTAAAATTCGAATAGAAGCACCAATTAAAACTAACAAAAAAACAAACACATACAATAAAGTCATAGGAATCATTTCACACCTCTTATGCTTAATATTAACCCCGTTGTATCAATAACAACAACATTGTCACTCAGCTCAAGCTTTTCATAGCTAATAGCACTCCAAAGTTCGCCTTGTATTGAAACTTTATATTCATTGTTTAAAGCTTGAATAATTGTTCCTTTTGTGCCAATGATATTTTCAAACCCACAAACGACTTTACTTTTTCTTGATTTAATCAAAAAACCCAACAAAAATACAAAAAAGAAAAAACTCACCAATGAAAAAGAGGCAACCAAAGGCATAGAAACCGTAGCACCTAAAGTATCAGGATCAAAAAGCAAAATAGAGCCAATAGCAAAGGCAATAACTCCACCAATTCCTAGTACTCCAATTCCTGCTATAAATATCTCAGCAATCATAAAGGAAATTCCCAAAAATATCAAAAATAATCCTACGTAATTAAAAGGCAAAATATTTAACGAATATATCGCAACAAGTGCGCTAATTGCGCCAATTACACCTGGAAAAATGGAACCTGGATTCATCATTTCAAACAGTACACCATACATAGCCATTATTAAAAATATGTAGGCAATACTTGGGTTTGAAATGGCCATGAGAAATTTTGTTTTCCATGAAGCCTCAAAATAAATTACAGAAGCATCTTTTGTATTTATTGTAATGTCTTTATCGTTTATTTTTATCACTGTTTTATCGATTTTTTTCAATAAATCTTCTACATCGTTTGCCATTAAATCAACAACATTTTTTTCTAAAGCATCAAGGGCTGAAATACTTTTCCCTTCTCGTACTGCTTCAATTGCCCAAGTGATATTTCTATTTCTTAGTTGTGCAATACTTTTTATGTACGCAACAGCATCATTGATAACTTTTTTTTCTAATGACGTTTTCATATTTTTTTGTTTTTTACTGTCTTCTGTCGCTGATTTAGGTGTTGATGGTTTTGTGCTTGGCATTAAATTGACAGGAGTCGCAGCCCCAATATTGGTTCCTGGAGCCATTGCAGATATATGTGAGGCATAAGCTAAAAAAGTCCCAGCACTTGCAGCCCTAGAGCCTTTGGGAGATACATAGATAATTATAGGAATAGTACTGTTCAAAATATCTTGTATCATTTCACGCATAGATGTCGCAAGTCCACCTGGAGTATCAAGTTCAATTAACATTATTGTTGATTTGTATTTTTTAGAGTGTAAAAATGCATCTTTGAGGTAAGTAACAGTTGCTGGTGAAATTGAGTTTTGAATTTGTATATGTGTTATATTTTGAGCATTTAAAAGATTATAAGAGTGAAAAAGCAGTAGTAGATATAAAATAAGCCTCATTTTTTATTCCTTTTAAGAAAATAAACCCTAGCCTATGTGTATAATACTCCCAATAATAAAAGAAGTCAAGACATAATAAATCTAGTTTTTTTATTTAAATAAGCCGTAGGAGAAACCAATGAAAAATATTTTAATTACAGGATGCAGTTCTGGCTTAGGTCTTGCATTAACCCATTTTTATTTAAAAAAAGAGTATAAAGTTTTTGGGATAAGTAGACACAAACCAAATATACAAAATAACAACTTTTCATTTATAAGTTATGACTTATCAAATACCACTAACATCAAACATGACCTAACTTCTTTCATTCAAGATATAAAAGAGTTAGATACCGTTTATTTAAATGCAGGAACCCTAGGTATTATTAAACAGATGCTGCAATTAGAATTAAAAGATTTAAAAAATACAATGGAACTTAATGTATATGCAAATAAAGAATTACTTGATATTTTGGCAACGATTAAAGTGAAAAATATTATAGCAATATCATCAGGGGCTTCTGTGCATGGTTCTAAGGGTTGGGGACCATACTCATTGTCAAAAGCGTCCTTGAATATGTTAATTAATTTATATGCAAAAGAGATGTTAAATAGCAAACTGTTGTGTGTTGCTCCTGGTGTAGTTAAAACACCTATGACTGATTTTATAAGGCATGAAGTTGATGATACCATTTACACATCAGCAAAAGTTCTAAAAGAAGGTGAGATACAAGAACCAAAGGATGCAGCCATTAGATTAAATCATGTTATTGAAAAAATTGATGAATTTGAAAGTGGCTCTTTTATTGATGTTAGAGATATTGAGTAAACTATGTTTACTCTTTATACCAAGATCCATTACTATTTTTAATCAACCAAAGTTGTGAGTACCAATAAAAAACTCCCTTAAACGTTTTGGATGGAACCGTGCAGTTTATTTTTTTACGGCCTGCTTTCCAAGAAGGTAAAGCCATACTAACTTTCATTCCTTCAATTTTAAGATCAAGTTTTTCCCCACTATTAGAAAAACATGCCAAATTTCTTTTTATATAATTTCCTTTCGTTAACTCAAAAGAAAAAATATTTTTATTGGTTTCCCCTTCTCTTAATATTTTAGAACCAATTTTCATATTTTTAAGAGGAAGTTGTTTTGAATTTATGCTAGTTGTAAATCTTTTCATATTTGAATAATTCATTGCCATAGGGAACCTTGGAACTTCAAATTTATTAAAACCAACAGAAATAGGACCAGACTGTTGAGCTACTCCAAAGTATCCAAGTTCCTTTAATATTTTTTTAACATCCTCATTATACTCACCATAAGGATATGCAAATAAGTTACTAACCGTACCCAGTTTATCTTTAATTATTTTTTGAGCCATTTGAATATCTTCTTGAATTCTCTTTACCCAATGTTTTTTACTTTCATTTTTAAAAAATCTAACCATATGAGTATGCGTGTGGGTATGATTTGCGATAGTTGCATTATTTTTTTGTAATATTTTCAACTCATCCCAAGATAAAATATTTCTATATCTTGACTCCACAGATTTGGTATTAATAAAAACAGTAAAAGGATATTCTTTCTCTTTTAACAAGGGTAAAGCATTGTGTAAAATAGATTCATATGCATCATCAAAAGTAATAACAACACTTTTAGGAGGTATGTTTTCACCCTTATCTAAAGCAAATAAAACTTCTTCTAAGGGTAATACTGTGAAATTGTTATCATCTAAATAATCCAAATGTTTTTTGAAAATATCAATACTAACACTCGTACTAGCTGGTGTAGTATCACTTACATGATGATATAAAAGAATAACTGCATCATTTTTTGCAAATGAATTTATAACTAAAAATAGTATTGTTAGTAATAGTTTCATAAGTATATTCTATCAAAAAAAATATTAAATCCATAATGATTATCACTTTATGGTAACTTTTAAGCAATTGTATATAATACTTTTATATTATTTTTTTTATAAAGAGGGTATTAATAGATGAATGATGGCGATTTTGGAAAACTTGTATTTAGACTTACAATTGCAGTATTAATGCTTTTTCATGGCTATGCAAAAATAAAATATGGATTAGGGTTTATTGAAGGAGTACTAAAATCAAATGGTCTTCCAGCAATTATTTCTTACTTAATATATCTAGGAGAAGTTATAGCTCCAATATTACTTATAATTGGATATAAAACAAGACTTGCGGCATTTACAATTATTATAACAATGATTAGTGCAATTTATTTGGTTTTCCCAAATGATTTAACAACGTTAACTCAAATTGGGGCTTTGAAACTTGAGCAAAATTACTTTTTTATATTTACATCGTTATCTCTTATCTTTATAGGTGCAGGAAAATATTCTATAGATAGACGTTAAACAGCATGAACTTAGATTCTTGCTGTTTTATTTTTTTGGATACTTTTTATATTTAATAACATTATAATTGAAACAAAAAAAGCAACTACAAAGAGACTTGCAAATACGTATAAAGTAGAGGAGTAACTGCCAGTTACATCTTTTACCATTGATATAATTAAAGGTCCAACTAAACCAGCTGCTGCCCAAGCTGTAAGAATATAACCATGAATCGCACCCAGTTCTTTTGTTCCAAATATATCTCCTATATATGCAGGAATAGAAGCAAACCCTCCTCCATAACAAGTCATTATAAAATACAATATAACCTGAAATGCAAAAACTTCTGAAATCGTTGGCAAGATATAAAAGGCAATAGCTTGAGTGAAAAAGAAAATAATGTAAACAACAGGTCTGGTTAAATAATCAGACAAACTTGCCCACATAATTCTTCCTGCACCATTAAATATTCCCATTAAGCCAACAGCAGCAGCTGCAGCAATACTTGAAATACCAATAACCTCTTGTAATAAGGGTGATGCCACTCCAATAATAGCAATTCCACAAGTAACGTTAATAAATAACATAACCCAAAGTCCATAAAATCTTGGAGTTTTAATTGCTTCATTTAAACCCAAAAGAGATAAATCTTTTTTAAGTTTACGTTTGCCCTCTTTTAGTTTTTTCTTGAACTTTTTAGGAAGGTAGTTTTCTGAAGGAGCCTCTAAATATAAAGCAGAGACAAACATAATCACAAAATATACTCCACCTAAAATAAAAAAAGTACCTGAAATTCCCACATATTGAATTAAAATTTTTATAGTAGGTCCCCAAATAGCTGATGCAAAACCAAAGCCCATGATGGCAAGACCCGTTGCTAAACCTCTTTTATCTGGAAACCATTTTACAAGTGTTGATACAGGCGAAATATACCCTATTCCCAAACCACAGCCACCTAAAACACCATAAAAAAAATATAACAATAGTTTTGATTCCATCATAATTGCTAAACCTGAACCTGCAGTTCCTAGTCCAAATAAACAAGCAGCAATTAATGCAGATACTTTAGGTCCATTTTTTTCAACAAATTTACCCATAAGTGCGGCTGATAAACCTAAGAAGAATATTGCTACACTAAAGGAGATTGTTACATCTGTTAAGCTCCAAGACAATTGTTCTTGTATTGGGTTAACATAAACACTCCAAGCATAAACAGAGCCAATACAAAGGTGAACACCAACAGCGCTTAAAGCCATAAGCCAACGATTTTTTTCTTTTTTAATCATACCCATCTCAATTTTGAATTTTAAAATGGGATTTTATCATAAGAGTTTGTGTAGAATAATTAACTTGGTAAAATATTTTTTACCAAATTAATTATATGATGAAAGTGGTAACACTATTTAAAATTGTATTTTAACGTTATAATCTCTCTTTTGCTTTTTGAATATCATATTTGTATTTATATTCCATATAATCAAAAAGTGATGCATCAATATTCTTTTTAACAAAAGAGTACATTTCAAACAATCTATAAATAATTTTAAACGATGCCATAAAGGGGATGAAGTAACTTAATAAAGTCCCATATTTTCTATAAGGATAATATTGTGAAAACTCATCTTTAAGTTCTTCAAGTATCTCATTTTCTTTTTGCAAATCAACAGGGCCACGTAATTTTAATGCTCTAAAAATTATCAGCATATTTAAAACCAACATAAATCCATTTAACTTCCAACCAAGTATAAATATTTCTTCGTAACTCATTAACAATAACCCTTTATAAATACATAAATTGTGATAAGAATATTATAGCAACCACAAAAGCAAAAGGAAGCGAATGTCCTTTAAATACAAATGGATTAATCTTAAAAAACTTTTGATTAAACCCACGTACTCCAAGCCATAAACCTAAAAATGCTTTAAGTGATAAAAGAATTTGGAACCAACTCATTCCCTCTTCTCCTATTTTTCCCATAACTTGACTAATAAGATAAAGCCCCGTTGCAACAGTTAAAAGTAAAGCCCATGGAACTACTTTTCTAACGTGCATCATTATTGCTTCTCTCGCCTTTATATGTTCATCTTTATTTAATGTTTGAGACATTTTTGACATAAAAAAGATATCAACAAATAAAAATCCACCATAAATAAATGCAAAAAGTAAATGCAGTGTGTGTATAGACGTATATAAAATAACGTATCCTTTAAATTTTTGAGATTGTATCTACTTTTTCAGTAAATATCAATATTATGTATCAAGAAAATATTAATATGAAAAATTACCGTTTAATCTTTTTCAAAAATTAAAGTTTTAAGTGATTTTTCATTATTAATTGCTAAAAATGAATTCAAGTTTTCTAATCGTTTTTTATATTTAAATTCACTTGCGTATTTATCAAAAATATCTCTTATATATTGGGTACTAATATCGGGACTATTTGTAGCTGCAACTACTGTACATTCTGAAGATGCTAGAGTGAAGAGCTTTTTAATTATTTTATCATAATCATTTGTTGCAATAAAACTTCCCTTTTGAAAAGTAGGAGGATCCATAATGATGAGATCATAGGGGCCAGCTTTTTTAATTCTGTTCCATGATTTTAAAATATTATAAGGCATAAACTGTACATTTTTAGTAGACATCTCATTTAAGTGATGATTACTTCGACCTGTACTTAAAGCACCTTTACTCATATCAACATTAACAACAGACACAGCACCACCTTTTATTGCGCAAATACTAAACGCACAAGTATAAGAAAAAAGATTTAATACCTTTTTACCCTCAGAGTTTTCTCTCACAAAAGTTCTTCCATTTTTCATATCTGCAAAAAAACCCATATTTCTTGGTGCCAATAGGTTTAGATTATATTTCAAACCAGATTCAAAGGCATATGCAACAGAAGGGAGTTCCCCTAGCAACACTACACTTAATTCTTTGAGTAAATATCTTCTTTGTAAAATTACACATTTGTATTTTAAGGAAGTAAAAACTCTTTCAAACATTTCTTGAAGTTCAAAATCAAGGGTATCATCTGGCTGAGAAAAATAAACAATATACAAAATTGTATCAATTGAATCTATTGTTAAAAACTTCCAGTTTTTGTAACAGCCTCCACGTCCATGAAAAAGCCTTTTAAAATCATTTGACGTTGTGGTATGGTTTTGTATTATTAAGTTTTCTATGTCGCTTATATTCAATGAATTGCCTATATAAAGTAAGATTAGTTATAAAATCAATTATTTTTATAAATTTTGTGCATTATATCTAAATACTGTGACAAAAATCACCACATAGTTATCCTATAATATTGTTCAATTTTTATAGAAGGAAACAAATGAAACATATTTTGCGTTTAGTTTTATTGTCATTAAGTATTTTGTTTTTTCTAGGATGCTCATCAAAAGAACTTCCACAAGAAAAAAAAGAGACAAAAACTCTAAGTTTAGATGTTGGATTGTACTATTACGTACCCAGACTCGAACAGTTTAAAAGTACCATTACAAAACAGTGGTATAAAAGACATCCAAATGTGAAACTAAACTTTCAAGACTGGTGGAAAGGTGGATATGAAAATACACCAACAAAATTGGATGTATTTGTCTTTGATGCGGCTTATTTGGATGACTATATTCAAAAAGGATATTTATTAACTCTTTTACAAAATGACATAAATGATTTTGATGATTTGTTACCTTATGCAAAAGAAGGTGTTAAAAAAGATAACTCCAATGAGTACTTTGGTATTCCTCAAATTGGTTGTGGCACACTTTTGTTTTACAAAAAAAATGATCTTGCCCTGAAAAATGCAAAAACATTATCACAAATAACAGACACTATTGGACAATGTACCTATAAATCAGCAATCCCACCTAAAGGAAAAGGTTTAATGATGGATTTTTCTAGTGGAACAACAAATGGGGATTATTACCTTGAAGCAGTTGAAGATATATTTGGCAAATATACAACTGATCCACCAAAAGCACCGCTGGAAAGTCTTTTAAATCCATGGGCAATTAACAATATTTCACTTCTTAGACAAACAACCAGTGTTAAACACGCAAATGATGATAGTATAAACAGACCTAAGCTATTTTCAAAAGGATTCGGAAGAGCCTATGTGGGATACAGTGAATCAATGTCGAGTTTAGATAAAAAAACAAGAGAGGAAATTGAGTTTAAATACTTGCCTTTTTCTAATAACAATAATGTACATCTTTTCTATTCTGATATTGCAGGAATAAACCCAAAAGTTCTTAATAATGATATGAAAGAGTATGCACTTGAACTTGTAAATTTATTAACATCCTCTAAAACGTTTGTTGAAGCAACTTCTGCAACAGCAAAAAATCCTGTTGCCCAATACTTATTACCAGTAAGATATAACACCTTTAGTGAGTTATCTAAAAAATATCCCCTGTATAAAAAATTATATACTCTAATTGAATCGAATAATCCCAAACTGTTTAGACTAGGAGTTGGTGCAGATGATTGGTTAAAGAAAAATAAAAAAGTAATTACAAATAAAATATTTCAATACAATCAGTGTGTAGAATAATACACACTGATGCAAGACTGGTCTATTTCAAATTCTTACCCAACGAGTTTTTCAACTAATCCTACAAAACTTTCTGGGCTTTGATATAAAGGAACAGACTTTTGTAAAAATAAAGATTTCAACTCAGTTTTAGTCTCTTTAAGATTTTGTTTTACTTTACTATAAGTATCTTCACAATTATTCCCTAGATACATATTATTTGGATTTATTCGACCCTTATTAATCGCACATTTTATTTTTTTATCACATGAACATTTTGCATTATCACTTACAAGCCCACAACTTTCAGACGTAAATTCTTCTACTTTTTTCTTTGCTCTTGATAACTGTTGTCGAAAGCTATCTTTACTTATATCTAATATCTCCGAAGCTTCACCATGTTCTAATTCAAAAATATATCCTAAAATATAAGCCAACCTATGTTTTTGGTCTAAACAAAGTAACATTGCCATAGTACAAGATATTCTTACTTCATTTAACATCAATTGATAATAAGGATCTGACTTCAAGTCATCTGAATTATCCAAGTTCATTTCTAGATCTTGTTTGAATATTTCAAATGTTAGCCCTTTTTCTTTATTGATAACTTTTTTTGTATTTAATAAATAGTTAGAGGCTACTTTATAAACCCATGTTCTAAAGGCACTTTTAAATTCAAATGTTGAAAGTTTGGTCATTACTAATATCAAGATTTCTTGTGTAGCATCTTTTGCATCCTCACTATCTTGTAACATTCGTAAGGATAAATAATATATATTATCTTGAATCATTTTTAATACTGTTTCTAATGCTTCTTTATCTGCATTTTGCGCTTTTTCAACCAAACTTTCAATGTCCATAGTAGTTCCTAGTTTTTTATATTATCTTCAACATACTCCATAATGTACTGGAATAAAGGAGGTCCTGTCATTAATGCTAGAAATTTATTTGATGTTGGAAGATTTTCAAAGTTTTCACAAGAATGTATTGCAGCATCTTTTGATTCCCAAATCATTGTATCAATAAAAACATTATTCTCATCTAATGATTTTGAAGTAGTTGAACTGTGTAACCCCTCTAACGTATATGATTCCTTTATCATTTGTTCTTTAATTAAAGAAAACTCATCTTCTTTGTCTTCTTGAATTTTGTACCCAATGATTTGTTTCACTTGTTTTTTCATGTTATGTCCTTTTATTTTGTAACCAATAACATTGGTTACATATTTACTTAGACAAAATCAAACAGTAAGGTGTGACAGAATTTCATAAAGAATTTTTAAATTTGTATTTATTCACCATGGAAAAGTTTAAAAACTTTCCCATTCGTGATCATTAACATTAGAAGTTACTGCAGCATTAGCAGTAGAGAGTGGTATCTCCATTTCAACAGGAGGTTTACTTGGATCATACTCTCCTGGTTGGGTTAACATCTTATTATCGATTTTAGTTTGATTTAAACTTACAAAAACCTCTCTAATATCGTCTTCTAATGTTTTTGAGATTTTTAAAAGTAATTCATTTGAGCTGTTTACTCCACTTTCATTTACGTAACTTTGTACACTTTTGTGTACATTTTCATGTACTTGTTTTAGTTGTGTCCAGTTAGTTGTGGTAGTAAACTCTTTTTTATTTTTTTCTTGTTCATCAATCCAATGCCCTAGTTTACATTCATGGTGAGTTTTAACCGTCCAAGTTGTACCATTTCCTAGTTTGGCAAAGTTCTCATCTTTGAAACTAATATGACTTAGTTTCAATTGATTTGTCAAGTAAACCATATCTATATCATGAACTTGTTCTTTTGCTTTTTCTTTAAAAGTTGCTTTTCCACCTGCACTTATTAGTTTTTCTGCAAGATGATGAACGGCATGGGTTAACTCTGTAATTTGTGAAGCGGTCATTGCATTTTCTTGTGTATTTCTATCTAACATAGTAATGGCATCGTTTATTTGGTTTATCCCCTCCGCTTGCTCTTTACTCGCTGTATTAACATCATCTATTATTGTTTTAGTTTGAGTAATTTTACTATTTAATTCATCATATCCAAGAATCATTTGAGATGCAATTTCTTTCCCATTTTTAGATTTTAAAGCAGCATCTTCAACCAAAGCTTTTATTTCTTTAGCTGCATCTGAAGACCTTGAAGCCAAATTTCTAACTTCTTGTGCAACAACTGCAAATCCTTTTCCTGATTCTCCAGCCGTTGCTGCTTCTACTGCTGCATTTAAACTTAGTATATTTGTTTGAAAGGCAATTTGATCGATTATATTAGTTGCTTCATTAATCAATCGTACCTTTTCATTTATTTCTTCCATAGAACTAGTTGTTTTATGAGCTAAATCCTGTCCATTTGATGCTTTTTCTGTTAACTCATCTGCCATATTTTTCATTTTTGATGTATTTTCTCTACTGTTAATTATATTCCCAGATATTTGCTCAACAGCTGCTGCTGTTTCTTCTAAAGAAGCTGCTTGCGCATTTGAAGCCTCTGAGAGTTGTTTTGATACACTTGATAACACATCTATATTTTGAACCAATTCATTCCCACTTAACATAATCATTGCAAGTAACTCTGAGACATTATTTCCAATAGCGCGAGTACCTGCGGCTATTGAGCCAATAGA
>Ga0105351_1000293_pt1 | contig 24165 bp, 20 predicted proteins | sample EN4Hudsemesocosm_FD_83662 | JGI IMG/M metagenome (GOLD analysis project Ga0105351, IMG submission 83662) | Methane-oxidizing microbial communities from mesocosms in the Hudson Canyon - EN4B Hudson Canyon | ecosystem: Environmental > Aquatic > Marine > Cold seeps | place: Hudson Canyon... | reverse complement strand
TAAAAACTACATTTGGTTTTTCATCAGCAGCAGATCCATCAATTTTAACTGGACGATATCCCGATGAACATACCCATTGGTCGAGTTTTTATTATGACCCAAAAAATTCTCCTTTCAAATTTTTTAAATATCTAGCATTTCTTCCAAAACGTATTTTTGACAGATTTAGACCAAGACACTATATGAGTAAACTTATTAAAATGTTTTATGGATATACAGGATATTTTGAACTGTACAGTGTACCTTTTAAACACTTACCCTATTTTGACTATCTTGAAAAAAGGGATTATTTTGTTCCCAATGGGATTTTAAAAACTGATACCATTTTTGACTGGTGTGTACAAAATAACATTCCATATCACTGTTCAAACTGGAGAAAAAATGAAACTTTTAATATCAATACACTAAAAAAAGAGATTGTTAAAAAGAATATTGAATTTACTTATTTGTACCTTCCTACTCTTGATGGAGTGATGCATACATATGGCACAGAACATAATGAAACAAAAAATAAACTCAACTGGTTAGAAAAACAAATTGAAGAGGTTTATACTTTTGCACAAGAACATTATGAGGAAGTAAGTCTTCATATTTTTAGTGATCATGGTATGTGTGATACAAAACAGAGTATTGATTTGATATCTTTAATTGAAAAAACTAATCTTATTTATGGAAAAGATTACATAGCAATGTACGACTCTACGATGGCCAGATTTTGGTTCTTAAATGGGGAAGCCAGAGTCAAAATACAAAAGGTTTTAGAAAATGTAATTGAAGGTTCAATTGTACCCTATGACGAACTTAAAAGAATGCATGTTTTTTTTGAGGGGAATAGATTCGGGGAAATGTTTTTTTTAACCAATCCAGGCATTTTAATAAATCCAAGTTATTTTGGACTAAAGGCAATTCCAGGAATGCATGGTTTTCATCCCGATCATAAAGATTCAAATGCACTCATGTTCTCAAGTACATCTATTGATGAAAATATACAAAGTATCACTGATATCAGAAAAGTCATGGAAAAAGAGATTAGAAATGAAAAATAAAACAAAGTATATTGATAACAATTTTTTAATAAACCCTTATTACTATTTTAAAGTATTAAAATATAAATCAATTGTTATCTTACTTGTATCTATTCTTTTTATGATTGCAGGATTATTTCTTGCACAAAATATCATTAAACCTCAATACAAAGCAACGGCAAAGTTAATTAGATATGACAAAAAAATATCTATGCCAAGAGATGTTCCTTATAAGTTTCAAAACTTTAATTATGATACAGCATTACAAACAATACGAACAAGAAAGAATTTAAAAGAAGTAATTCAAAGACTGAATTTAGACACTACTATTGAAAAGTTATATTCAGCATTTGAAATAAAAAGAGGAAGAAACTCAGATATCATTGAAATAAGATACACAAACCATGACGTAAACTTTGCAGTTAAAGGTGCAAATATCTTAAGTGGAATATTTCTTAAAAATTTTCACCAAGTACAAAATGCAGCAACTAAAGAGATCTATAAATATTATGAGGACCAAAGAGTTTTAATTCAAAAAGATATAAATACTGCATTACAAAAAAAAGACACCTTTATAAAAAAACATCAAGTTTTATCTATACAAATACAAAAAGATTATAAATATAAACAATTAAATGAAATCGAGTTAAGTCTAGTATCTACTAAAGTTATTCAAAAAGAATTTTTAACAAAAGTAACTGAAATTAATAATAGTTTAAAAAAAATTCCTAAAGAGATCCAACTCAAATACTCAGTTCGATCTGCCAATAGGAAAAGTTTAGAAAATAAGAAAAAAGAGTTAAGAAAACTAAAACAACGATATACATTATTCAATCCTAAAGTGAAAAAAATCATAGATGAAATCACAATAATGGAAAAAGCATTATCAAACAAAAAAAATAAAAAATCAATACCTGATGAAACTACATATGGCAATAATCCAATTGTAACTGCGCTAAAAATAGAGGCATCTAAAAGCAAAATAGGAATAGTATCCAGCAAAACCAAAATTAAACAACTTAACTTACAAAAAGAATTAATAAAAGAAAACATTAAAACATTAAATATTTTAGAGAAAAGATTTAACATAATTCAAAATGAGTTGACACAACATTCTAACTTAATGAATAAAATAGTTAATAGATTAAGTGAAGTAAAAATGGCATTAGAATCATCATTAGAAGATTTTAAATTTTTAGAAAAAGCAACTGCTCCAAAATATGCACAACCCAATTACAAAAAAGCCATTGTGATTATGTTTGGCTTTTTAGGCTTTTCAATTTCAATTGCTTTAATTATATTAATAGAATTTTTTAATCATAAAATTAAAGAGACATTTGATTTAGAAAAAAGGTTTGGGATTGATGTTTTAGGAACCCTTTTAGATGATAAAGAAGATTTAAATCTCATGAACAAATATACCAGCAGTTTTTTTGATAACTTTGTTGATAATTGTAAAGATTCACAAGGTCCAAATATAGTACTTTTTGGGAGTGATAAGCCAGAAACTGGGAAAACCCATATCATTGAAAAACTAATTCATTTTCTTTCTCATCAGAATAAAAAAATTTTATACATACAAACCATTCCCGAATCAAAAGAAGAAGTTCAAAAAGCAATTCTTAATGACGCTTTATATAATCATAAAGACATAAACTTTTCATTATGCAATAAAATAAATACCAATACCCATAAAGCATATTTATTGATAAATGAAAAAAATGAGTACGTTTTAGCTGATATAAAAAGTATTGAGAGTTTTTTTAATACTTTAAAACAAAGCAAATATGATTATATTTTTATAGAGACATCAAACAGTATGTCAAACCCTTATCTTTTTGCATCACTTGCGCATTTTTGTAGTTTTGTTTGTTTGGTATGTAAATACCAATATTCAAATAGAAAAAACTTACAAGAATTGATTCGCGTATTGCAAAAAAAACAGATAGAGAATATCAAAGGAGTTCTAAATGTTATTCATAAAAAATATATTTAAACACTTTTTATGTGTGATTGTTTTTATTTTTTACACAGGTTGTATTCCCAGTCCAAAACCAATAAGCACCCCTAAAATAAAAGGCATATCAAATGCAAAGATATTAATAAAAAGTAGTTTAAAAAAAGAGAACTATCAAGTTATTGAAAAAGACTTTGATATTTTATATAAAGGAAAAAATTACAATGAATTAAAAGAGGAATTATTATCTTTGCATCTAATAAAAAAGGAGAGTTATATCATTGGTATTGGAGATAAATTTAATGTTTTTGTTTATGGCGAACCAGAATTAAATGTAAAAGGAGTTATTGTTAAAGCAGATGGAACAGTTACCTTACAACTCATTGGAGATGTGAAAATAGCAGGTCTAACGGTAAACAAGGCTATGATTGTACTCTCAAAAAGACTTCAAAAATATTTGATAAATCCTATTATTACGATTATTCCCTATGAATTTAGAAGTGCAAATTTTACAATTTTAGGAAAAATAAATGAACCAGGAACCTATTCTATTGCAAATAATACAAAAGCTCTTGACTCTATTGCTATTGCACAAGGATTATCTCTTGGAATTTTTGAAGACAATACAGTTGAACTGGCTGATTTAGAACATGCTTACATAAGAAGAGGGAACGAAATCTTACCTGTTAACTTTATAGAACTTGTTAGAAAAGGAAATCCTTTACATAATATTCCATTAAAAGACAAAGATTATATCTATATTCCATCTGCACTCAATAGTGAGGTATACGTACTAGGGGAAGTACAAGAGCCTGGACATTTTGGATTTAAAGAAAAGATGACATTAACACAACTTATTACTTACACCAAAGGCTATACCGCAAATGCAAATATAAAAGAAGTAGCCATTATAAGAGGAAATCTAACAAATCCCACTGTATACGTTGCAAATTTGAACAAAATAATTGAAGGGAAACAAGTAGATTTTATGATAAAACCAAATGATGTTGTATTTATTCCATCTAGTAAACTTGGTGACTGGAATGCAATATTAGCGTTAGTGATGCCAAGTTTAGATGCTATTTTAAATACGTTCATAGTAAAAGAAATTGTAAAAGGAAAATAAAATGAAAACTATATTTAACTTAATAAAAAATGACATAGCCATGTTTAGGAATAAAGACCACCTTGGTTTTAAAGATTATTTAATGGTTTTAAACCCAAGAATGTATCCAATAATATTAGTGAGACTCTCAAGTTTTTTTTATGACTGTCACTTAGGAATCATTGCAAAAATATTTTCGACCTTTAATTTTATACTTTTTGGTTGCGATATAGCACGAGGAGCAAAAATTCAGGGTGGATTATACCTACCTCATCCAAGTGGAGTGGTTATTGGAGAGTACGCCATTATTGGAAGAAATTGTATTATTCATCAAGGAGTAACACTGGGAGATAGAGGTGAAGAGCATGAGACATCAAATCCAACACTTGGGGATTATGTTGAAATAGGTACAGGAGCAAAAATTCTTGGCAAAATATTTCTTGATGATTATTCAAGAGTGGGTGCAAATAGTGTTGTATTAAAAGATACACCAAAATATTCTGTTGTTGTAGGAGCGCCTGCAAATATCATTAAATATAGAGAAGTGATTTAAAGGAAAAACAGTGGCTGAGTTTAAATATATCATATTTTTTATTGTTATATTTTTGGGAATTCCCATTGGATATATAATGGCAAAAAAATATCCTTCAGTAGAAAAGATTTTATGGTTTTTGTTGTTGTTTTTTACAGCACGTACAGAAGATATAAATTTTATTTCTATGGAGGTGTATAGAGGGACTTCTAAGGGGTTTGAAATAGGATTGGTCGATATAACTGCAGCCATAATGTTTCTTGTCATTTTTAATAGACGAGATAAGTACCCTTTAGAATTACCAATGGGAAGTTTCCTTTATTTTATATATTTTATCTTTAATTGCATCTCAATCATAAACAGTGATGTATATATTTACTCTTTTTTTGAGTTATGGAAAATGGTTAGAATGTATTTTTACTTCTTTGTTATATATAATTTAATACGTTCTTTTAAAGACATTGAACAATTTTTAAAATATATGATTATCATAGTATTTTTTATCACTTTAATTGTTTTGAAACAAAAATATCTGGATGGATTATTTCAAACCATGGGTCCGTTCCCTCACCAAAACTCATTAGTCATGTATCTGATTGTCTATGGTAGTCTGTTTTTGTCTTATTTACTTAATGTCAAAAAATCAAATATTTTTCTTTGGACCATTGCATTTGGAGCTTGTGCTATTGATATTTTATCCACACTTTCACGAGGAGGAATGGCACTGTTTAGTTTATCTATTTTTGTAATATTTCTACTGTCTTATGCCCATAAATTTTCATTTAGAAAAGTAGGTGTTGCGGGTCTGTTTTTAATATTGGGAACGGGAGTTTTATATAAAGCCAGTGACACCATTATGGAAAGAATAAGAACTGCCCCTGAAGAATCTGTGAGTGTAAGACTGGTTTTAGCAGAAGCGGCACAAAATATGGCAAATGACAAGATATTTGGAATAGGACTTAATAATTTTGCATTAAAAATAAATCCCCCCTACACTTATGGAAATCATATACAAAGATTAAATGAAGATGATAAAGGAGGTTTAGTTGAAACCATTTATTTAATGATTGCAGCTGAAACAGGATGGTTAAATTTAGCAGTTTTTATATTTATGTTGCTGTTTTTTTATGTTAAAAACGTAAAGAATTATTTTAAATTAAAACATGGAAAGTGGCGTAAGTATAGATATATATGCATAGCACTCATTGGCGCATTATTAAGTATTTATCTTCAATCTTCTTTAGAGTGGGTATTAAAACAGACAAATAATTTTTATCAATTAATGTTTATATTTGCTGTAATTGGAGCCTGCAGTAGAATAATAAAAGAAAGGATTTCAAATGAAAACTCAAGCAATAAATGAAGAATCAATTTTTAAATACATCAATCCAATAGTACAAAAAGCAATGTCCTCTAGGCAGATAACCGAAACAAAAAGATTAATAAAGATTGCATTACATTCAACAACAAAAGAAAGACAAGAAATACAAGAGACAATTGAAGTGCAATCAATCAGCGAAGATTCCATTTTTTCAAAAATTAATCCACTGATTGAAGAGAGCATGAATAATGAACAAAAAAGAGAAACCAAGAGGTTAATTAAAATGGCTCTTCCTAAACAAACTCATAAAGTTATGGAGATAAATCTTTGTTTTTGGTTTTTAAAACTTTTTTATATCACTTTTTATCTGGGAAAAGATAAAAGATATCAATCCCGAAAATTTAATAAAAATATCATATGGGAAATGATTGTTATGAGTATTTCTTCTATTTTTGTTATAAGTGTTGCCCTTTCACTTGTTTCTGCAATCTTTTTGGCTTTATATTATATAAAATCACTTATAGGTTTTGACCTATTTGATTGGCATTTACTAAGACAATAAAGGACAAAAAATGAAAATCTTAGTTATCAGTAATTATTACCCTCCTTATTATATAGGAGGATATGAATTGGCTTGTTTTGATACCGTTGAATATTTAAAAGCCTGTGGACATGAAGTATATGTTTTAACAGGAAATTATATCAATGAAAGTTCTGAATTTGAAAAGACGTATAGAAAGTTGAAGTATATAAACTACAAAAGTCCTTCTTTTTGGGATAAATATCAAGTTGAAATTTATAACTATGGGTTAACAAAAAAGATGATTAAAAAGGTATCTCCAGATATTGTTTATCTTTGGTCTCTACGATTAGTCTCTTTATCCCCTGCAATGGCAGTTGAAAACCTTAATATTAAAAAGATATTTGAAATTGGTGATTTTTGGATGAAAGGATATTTTTCAAATACCTTTTTTTCACGAATTAAAAGAAGTCTTAAAAATATACTCCCTTTTACAATAGGGTCAAATGTTGAACTCTCTCCTACAATTTGTGTATCAAATTGGGTAGCAAAAGGGATGAAAAACGAATATGATACAAAACAAACCTATATCATTCCTAATGGTACAAAGATATATAATACAAGTAGAAAAAAACTTAATAAAAAAATAAAATATATGTTTTGTGGAAGGGCTGATTATACAAAAGGTATCGATATTGCATTAAAAGCACTTGGAAATTTAAAAGATAAAGGCATTAGCAACTTTGAATTTAACATTTATGGAGATGGCGATAAAAACTATCTTAATAAATGTAAAAACATTGTCAATGCTCTAAATCTAAAAGAGGAAGTGAACTTTTATGGAAAAAAAAATAATATCAAAAAATATTACAAAGAAAATGATATTTTATTAATGCCCACAAGAATGAAAGAACCTTTTGGTTTAGTCATTATTGAAGCTATGGCTTCAGGTGTTGTTGTTATTGCTACAAATGCATATGGTCCCGCTGAAATTATACACAATGAAAAAGATGGATTACTTTTTAAAACAAATGATATCGATGATTTAACAAAAAGTATTTTAAAAATACATAATAATACTCATTTATATTACAAGCTAAGAGATGAAGCTTTTAACAAGGTATTTAATAATTTCAACCTGTTAAGTGTAAAGAAAAAAGTTGAACAGGTTTTGGTACATACTGCAAAGAGGACGATAGTATGAAAACAAATATTAATGATATTTTGATAAAAACAACAGCATCAAATTATATTTTATTAATTATAAAAATAATCATATCTTTATTCCTTGTAAGAATAATATTCTTAGGAATAAGTAATGAAGAATACGGTTTTTGGGCACTTCTGTGGACAATATTTGGATATTCTGTATTATTAGATTTTGGTTTTGGAACAGCCATTCAAAAGTCAACAAGTGAGACTTTAGAAAATGGCGACTGGAACAGTTATAACAAATTGATTTCAACAGTTTTCTTCTCTTATGTCATATTATCTGTGGGCATATTTTTAGTTACTCTTATTTTGGCTTTTAATCTTGAAAGAATATTTGTATTTTCTTCTGTTGAATCAATTGAATACTATAGAGTCATCTTTATAATTTTTGGGTTGGGAACAACTTTGATTTTTCCCTTTGGCTTCTTCAAAGAAATATTAAGAGGTCTTGGTGAAATTTCATTACGTAATAACATAGATGTTATTTTTCTAATACTTAATTTTATTGTTATCTACTTCAGTGTGACTGTTTATTCTTCACTTTTATGCATGGCTATTGGTGCCATTATCATCCAATTTCTAACGAATATATTTATGGCGATATATGTATATAAACAAATCCCTACACTAAAAATATCTTTATCCTTTTTTCAAAAAAACAAAGTGAAAGAAGTAATGTGTTTTTCATTTTTTGCTTATATTGTAATGTTCTCAAATTTAATTATTTTTAAAACAGATCAAATAATCATTTCAATATTTTCAACAGTTGCATTAGCTGGATTTTATCAAATAATATCTAGAATAACAGAATTATTTCGTCAATTTTCAACACAAATACATGATATTATAGGTCCCATAAGTGCCGCTTTATTCAGCACTTCAAATCATGATAAATTATCCTTAGTTTTATTACAATCCAACCAAATTGTAGGTTTCATTTCTACAATGTTACTCGTACCTTCTTTCTTATTTATTGAAGAACTTTTATTCCTTTGGCTTAAAATTGATAATACTCATGTAATATTAACTGCAAAAATACTTCTGGTTTCTATGTATATTTTAGTCTTCTTGAGAAGCAGTAGTGTACAAGTATTATTAATGTGTAATAAACATAAACAGTTAACAATAATTGCAATTATAGAATCTATTTTAAACTTATTTTTAAGTATTTATTTGATTCAATATTACTCAATAGTGGGAGTAGCAATTGGTACTATTATCCCCAATCTATTTTTAGCACTAATTTATAATATTCCAATCGCTTGTAAGTTTTCAGGAATATCAATTCTGACATATTTAAAAAAAGCTGTACTCAAAAATATCATTACGGGGATTATGGTTTATACTATTCTTTATTATTTATCCCAAAGTACCATTGAGATGTCCTTTGTTTTATTGTTAATTTACGGTTTTATTTCAGTAATACTCTTTTGTCTTTTTTACTATATTCTTTGGTTTAATACTAATGAAAGAATGAAAATTAGACTTTTGATAAAAAAATATTTGTTTAGCAAGAAAAAGCTATTAAATATAATTAATGTATAATTGTAGTAGACTCATTAGAAAATATTTAGGAGTAACATATGAACTTAGATATACAAAAATCTAATCATCAAATGCAAATAATATTTATAGAAGATGATAGAATAGATGCTACAAATCTAAAAGAGGTAAAAGAATTACTCTCTCCTTATATTCTAGAGATACTCAATAGTGATATAGAAGAACTCCAATTTGATTTTACTTCAATAAACTTCATTGACAGTTCTGGGTTAGCTATGGTTATTAATATTTACAAAAAACTAGCAGCCAAAAAACAAATCTTATCAATCTATAATAGCTGTGCCTTTGTACAAGAAATATTTAAAGTCACAAAACTTGATACTTTTATAAATATAAGGTAACTATTATGAAAACAGCTACTTCTAAAATAATTATAAAAAACAGTCTTAATAATATAAAAGATGTTATGAACTGGATAAAAATAGATTTAAAACCATTATTTCAAGTAGAAAACAGATACCAAAATCTAAAATTATGTTTACAAGAGGCAGTTACAAATTCTATTATTCATGGCAATCAATCTGATGAAAAAAGAAAAGTAAAAATCTCATATTTCATCAGCGATACTTTAAAAATAGAAATTGAAGATGAAGGCAATGGAGTTGCATTAGAAAAACAAAACTGTGACATAAAAGATATTAAAAAAGAAGATATTTTTAAGGAATCAGGACGGGGACTAATGCTTATGAAACACTTCTGTGATGAAGTAATATTTGATAAAAATAAAACAACTTTAATTGTTCGATATAAATAAAAAGGTAATAAAATGAATGATTTAACTAATTTACAAGAATTAGCAAAGGGCATTTCAGTTTTATATGTAGAAGATAATGATATTGCCAGAAAAAAAACATCTAACTTACTCAAAAAAATATTCAAAAATGTATCTACTGCTTCAAATGGACAAGAGGGTTTATCTTTATATATGAAGAGCAAATTTAATTTAGTGATTAGTGACATAGTTATGCCAAAATTAAATGGTCTAGAAATGATAAATGCTATTAAACAAGTACATAAATCCCAAAGAGTTATATTTTTATCTTCTTATTCTGATATTACTTATTTAACACAAGCTATAGAGTTGGGGGTTGATGGTTTTGTCTTTAAACCATTAGAGTACGATAAATTTTTTGATGTGATACATAAACTCTTAATACAAATCAGACATACAAGCGAAAACAAACAATATAAAGCAGGGCTTGAAGATTTAGTAAGCCAAAGAACAAAACAATTAGAAGAAAAAAATATTGAGTTACAAAACACATTAGAAGAACTAAAAAAAGCCAGATACCTAAAAGAAGAGATGAAAATAGCTCAAAAAGTACAACAAAATTTTCTCCCAAAAGAAATTCCAAGTAATAAAAATATGGAAGTTGCAACTCATTTTGAAGCAGCACAATTTGTTGGAGGAGATTATTATGATTTTTTCTTTTCAAATGATGGTGTTATAAATATAATCATTGCTGATGTATCAGGTCATGGTGTGGGTCCTGCTATTACTATGAGTACTTTTAGAGGAATATGTAGAGCTGTTTTATCCACATCTTCTTCTTTTCAAGAACAAGTTGAACATATAAACGATATGGTTTGTTCAGATGCAAAAGCAAGTGGTTTTTTTATCACCGCTTTTTTTATAAAGTTTTATGAAAAAGAAAATAAGATTGATTATATTGGGGCGGGACACAATGATATTATATATTACAACTCCCAAGAAGATAAGATGCAAAAATTAAAATCCATTGCGATTCCATTGGGAATATTTAATACTATCTCATATCAAGTTCTAGAAAAAGACATTTCAAAAAATGATTTTATGGTTTTATATACGGATGGTTTAACAGAAGCTACCAATGACAAAGAAGAGATGTATTCAGAAAAAAGATTATTGGATACTATCCATAAAAACAGACAAAAGAACTCATCATCACTGTTAACTAGCATAACATCTTCTTTAAAAAACTTTATAAAAGAAAAAGAAAAAAATGATGACACGACGATACTCATTACAAAGTTTTTATAACTCTTAACTTTCTATTCAACGTAATAATATATTTTGCACTTTATTTGCAACTTAATATGGAAAACTTTCAAATATAAGTTTATGTACTTATTTGGAGGTGTACAATGACAAATGTAATATTATGTGGTGGAAACGGCACCAGACTTTGGCCAATTTCAAGAACATCTATGCCCAAGCAATTTACAAAATTAATTTCTGGATACTCATTATTTCAAGATACAATTTTAAGAAATAGACGACTTACTGATAAATTTTTAATTATTTGTAATGAAAAAAACCACTTCATTGCAAAAGAACAAATTAAAAGAATCACAGATGAATTTTCTTTAAAAATAGAGGTAAACTTTATTTTAGAATCCATTGGAAGAAATACGGCAGCAGCCATGTTATTGGCAAGTTTGCATGAGGATAAGAATGAAATACTTTTTGTAACTCCCAGTGATCATAAAATTGATTTAATGGATAAATATGAAAAGGCGGTAAATACAGCTGTAATGCAAGCACAGGAAAACCACTTAAGTATTTTTGGTATTAAAGCTTTATTTGCACATACTGGATATGGTTACATAAAGGCACACAATGAGGAGGTTGTGAAGTTTTTTGAAAAGCCAGATATTTATAAAGCAAATGAATATGCAGGTGCAGGTTACTTTTGGAACAGTGGAATGTTTTGTTTTAAAGCTAAAACCTTATTAAATGAAATGCAAAAGTATGCATTAGAAGTATATGAAACGGGTATGCAGGCATATAAGAATTCTTCAACATCGAAGCCTCTATTTATAAATAATGATTTAATGCAAAATATCCCAGATATCAGTATAGACTATGCCGTAATGGAACATTCTAAAGAGTTAAAAATTGTAAGATCGGAATTTTCATGGAATGATTTAGGAAGTTTTGATGCAGTGTATGATGAACTGCCAAAAGAAAACAGCAATGCACTTAGTTATAAAGATGACAAACCACTCTTGTTTAACTCCACAAATAATTTAGTCATTGCAAATGGCAAAAAAATTGTTCTTTCAAATGTAAATGAACTATTAGTGATAGATACACCAGATGCCTTACTCATCACAAAAAAAGGCAGCTCTGAAGAAGTAAAAGATATTGTAACTACTCTATCACAAGAAGGGTCAAAATTAACTCATGAACATCCTATGGTGCACAGACCTTGGGGTACCTACAATTTACTCAAAACCAAAGATAATTATAAATTTAAGACAATATTAGTTAAACCCAATAATCGATTATCTTTACAAAAACATTATCACAGAAATGAGCATTGGATTGTATTGCAAGGAACAGCAACAGTAAGGGTTGGAAAAACTAAAAAACTGGTACGTGCCAATGAGTCGGTATACATACCAATGGGTAAAAAGCATCGATTATCCAATGAGGGAAAAATAAACTTATTACTCATAGAAGTTCAAGTTGGAGATTATCTTGAAGAAGACGATATCGTAAGATATAAAGACGATTATAAAAGAATAGGTTAAAAGGACTTATTATGAAAGCAATGATATTAGCAGCAGGCAAAGGGACAAGAGTAAGACCCATTACAAATGATATTCCAAAACCAATGATTCCTTTACTTCAAAAACCGGTATTAGAATCAATTATAGAACATCTAAGAAAGAATGGTATAACTGAAATCATAATAAATACCAGTTATTTATCCACTCAAATTGAACAATATTTTGGAAATGGCAATAGGTTTGGAGTACACATAGCTTACTCATTTGAAGGAGAAAAAATTGAAGGTGACTTAATTGCAAAAGCCAGAGGAAGTGCAGGAGGAATGAAAAAGATCCAAGATAAAACAGGCTTTTTTGATGATACGTTTTTAGTTTTATGCGCAGATGCACTGATTGATTTAGATATAAAAAAAGTAATTCAGATACATAAAGAAAAAAAATCTCTTGCAACCATTGCTTTAAAAAATGTACCCTTACAAGAAGTGACTAAATATGGTGTTGTAAAATTAAATGACAAAGATAAAATAATGTCTTTTCAAGAAAAACCAAACATCAATGAAGCAATTTCAACCTTAGCCAATACAGGTATTTATATATTTGAACCAGAAATTTTTAATTTTATACCTTCAGATATAGAATACGATATTGGAAGTGAACTGTTACCCAATATTGTTAATAAAGATTTAAATGTATATGGAGCAAATATAGCGTATGAATGGATTGATATTGGCAATGTAAATGACTTTTATAATGCAACTTGTAAAATTCTAAAAGGTGAAATAAAAAACTATACTATTTTTGAAAAAGAAGTTAAAAAAGGAGTATTTTGTGGATTAAATGTAAAAGTCAATCTTGATAAAGTACACATCTCTCCACCAGTTTTTATTGGTTCGTCTACAAATATAGAAGATGGAGCAACTATTATAGGACCTTCAATGATAGGTTCAAATTGTCACATAAAAAGTGAAGTTATTTTAAAAGAGTCTATAATTGATGATTATAAGAAAGTAAATTTTCCAGCAATCATTGAGAAAAAAATAGTCTTTTCAGATTCAATTATTTCTTTAGATGGTAATTTAATCAATACCAAAAAAAGTGAAATGAGTTGGCTTATTGAAGATGTTAGAGTAAAAGAAAACCAAACTTTACTTCAAAAAGACATTGAACAATTATTAAATAAAAGAGTTAAAGATGAAAACTAAAGAAATACTTTATGTTGATGTACCTTTTATAGGACTTTTTGGTGGAGATAAAAATAGAAGTAAATTTTTATATGACTCATTATTAGAAAACTATGAAACCGATATTTTATTGATTAAAAATCAAAAATATCCAGCTCATATTTTAAAATTGCATAAAAAAAATGACTTGTATATAATAAAAAGTAAAAAAGCTGCCTTTTATCAACCAGAATCTCTTTATGGTTTTGAGGAACAACAAATCAGTTATTTTAAAGATATCCTTTTAAAAAACCAATATCAAACGATAATTTTTAAATTTAATTCAACTGCAGTGCTGGCAAATCTGGCAAAAAAAATTTTGCCTTTTTCTAATATCATTATTGATGTAGATATGTTAAGTTCCCGAATTTGCTATGAAGCATGGACTCATAATAAATCTATAAAAAACAGATATTATTTAATTGAATACCTGAAACTTTTAAGATTTGAAAAAAATTTCTTTAAAAATGATTTCACTTTTTTATATACAAACCAGACTGAAATCAATCTGGTTAAGAAAAAATATTTAAATAACAAAGCCCCTAACCATAAGTTATTACCCAATATATTTAATGAAATAAAACCACTTCAACATTGTGAGTATCCTGAACGTTTTATTCTTTTTTACGGTATGTTGAATTCAACAGTAAATGAAACTGCATACAAGTTTTTAATCGATGAAATATATCCTTTCATTGAAGAGAGTCTTATTGAACAAAATATAAAAATTTTAGTTATTGGTAAAAACAAAACTTCAATATATGATTTAGCACCACAAAATGTTAATGTTATTGGAGAAGTTTCTGATTTAGGGAGCTATATACGTGCTGCAGAATTTATTTTTTTACCTCTGATAATTGCATCAGGTACATTAACAAGAATTCTAGAATCATCTTTTTTGAAAAAACCTGTCATAACTACTTCAATTGGAGCAGAAGGTTTAAACATGGACAAATATATTTTTATTGAAGACAATGCAAAACAATTTGCTTCTAAAATAAATCTTTTACTTAAGGATAAAATATTAAATAAACAAATGGGGCAACTAGCCCACAACCATGTTAAAAAAAATCATTCCAAATATCAAGTTTCACATATATTCAATTCAATTATTAATAATCAAAAAGTAAAAAAAATAAATGTAGTACATATTCCAAGACGTTTTACACAATCTCATTGGGGTGGCACTGAAAATGTTATTGTGTCCTATGCCCAAGGATTAAAAAAACACAATATACATTCAGAAATTTATACCACTAAAATATTAAATACAAAAAAAACTGAGTATATTCATGGAATCAAAGTGAACAGATTTTCGTATTTTTATCCCTATATAAATCTAAAAAATAAAATAAAAGAAAAATTAGATTTTGTAGGAGGAAATGTCTTTTCATTTACTCTACTGTTTTCATTATTATTTAAAAAGAATATTGACTTAATACACTTACATACGGCCAAAAGAATAGGTGGAATTGCAAGATTTATCTGTAAGATAAGAAAAATTCCTTATTTGATTTCAATCCACGGTGGTATTTATAACAGACCTGAGCACAAAGATATAAATGGACCCCTCTCTTCAAATACCTGTTTTGAATGGGGTAAAGTATTGGGGTTTTTAGTTGGATCAAGAAAGGTGCTAAATGATTCAAATGGCATTATTTGTTTAAATCAAGATGAATATACAATTATGAGACAAAAAATACAAAATAACAATATTTTATTGATACCCAATAGTGTTAATATTTCAACCTTTTCAAAACCTAAAAACAATAACTTAAGAGATAAATATAATATCAGCAAAGATATGTTTGTATGTTTAGTTAGTGGTAGAATTGACAGACAAAAGAATCAACTTTTATTACTTAAAGTATTAAATAACATCAAGTATGAGCATAAAAATATTCATATATTATTAGTAGGAAATATTACAGATAATGAATATTATTATGAAATCAAAGAATACATCCAATCAAATTCTTTAGATAACTACGTAAATATTGTCAGTAATATAAAACCTGAGTCAAAAGAACTCGTAGATATTTATTTAAATTCTGACATATTGGTATTACCTTCAGTTCATGAACCATTTGGAATTGTTGTTCTTGAGGCCTGGGCTAGTTCTCTTCCTGTAATTGTAAGTCAAACTGCAGGAATTTGCAATATCATTAAAGATCATGAAGATGCTTTAATTTTTAAAAATAACTCTGTTAAGTCTTTACAACAAAAGTTATTGACTTTAATACAAGATAAAAAACTACAATCACTTTTGATACAAAACTCTCAAAAAACTGTTTCACAATTTGACAGTGCTATTGTTAATTCTAAAATAAACTTACTCTATAGACAACTTCTTAATCAATACTAACCAAAACAAAATTTGCAATTTTTTTGCATTTATTCACGTTAGTATTTATTTATATAAAAGGAGTTTATTATGCATATTTTATGGATAAACAACAAAGCCTCGTTTGGTGGAGGAGCGGAACAGTATATATATAATACTGTTAAACACTTAAAAGAAAAAGGAATAACATCTTCTTTACTTTATGACCCAAATATTGAAGTTGAGAGCAAATTTCTTAATGTATTTGACAGCGCATTCCCCTTGGTATGTGTAAAAGAACAAATACGTAGCCTTAGTCCAGATGTGATTTATATTCATCAGCTACATGATTATAATACCTATAAAGAGATTCTTGATACAAACATCAAGAAGATAAGATTTTATCATGATCACAAATTATTTTGTTTGAGAGAACATAAATACACTACAATTAACAAAAAAACATGTACTTGTAAAACTGGATTTAACTGTTATACTTGTTTGGGATTTATCAATAAAACAGTGGATGGATTAAAACTTGCATCACTGGGAAAATTGAAAAAGCTACAAAAAATCAATAGTCAATTAGATAGTTTTATGGTTGCTTCAAACTATATGAAGGAACATTTAAAGCTGCATGATTTTGATGATAATAAAATCATTGTAAATCCTTTGTATGCAAATGATGATATTCAATATAAAACTAAAGTCAATTTTACAAAAAGCAAAACAATTTTATATGTTGGACAATTATTAACAGGCAAAGGAATTGATATACTTTTAAAAGCAATGAAGGATATCAACAAATCTTATAAACTAAAAATTGTCGGAACAGGTAAACAAGAAAATGCATTTAAATCTTATTCAAAAAAACTAGGTATACAAGATAGAGTAGATTTTATAGGCAATATTAAACATGAGGAATTGGTAAATCATTATCAAGATGCTTACTGTCTGGTTGTTCCAAGTAGAGCCCCTGAAACATTTAATTTAACGGGGATTGAGGCTCTAAAAGCAGGCCTTCCTGTAATTGCCGCTAATGTAGGAGGCATTAAAGAATGGCTAAGAGATGAAGTTAATGGTTTGCTTTTTGAATCAAATAGTGCCAACGATTTATCTGCAAAATTAAATAATTTAATTGCAAACCCAATTCAACATCAAAGATTTTGTTTCAATGCTTTTAAAAGCATGATTTATGATTTTAAAAGTAAAACTCACATTGAAAACCTAATCAATACTTTTCATCAATATAAAAAAGGAGCTTGATATGAAATATTTTGGAAAACTAAGCATAAAAGGAAGTCTTCATTTTGAACAAAAAATGACAGATTTGTTAAATGATATTTCTAGTGATATAGAAAAACACATTCCCTCAGATCATTATAAATGTGTCATTTTAATCGGTGGTTATGGAAGAGGAGAAGGTGGCGTTATTAAGATTCAAAATATTGAATATCCACATAATAACTTAGATTTTTTGATTGTCTCAAAAGGCTTAAATAAAACAAGTGAATTAAAACTTAAAAAGGATATCAATAAAATAATAATTAAACATTGTCAAAGAGTTGATATTGATTTTGACCTTTCACTTATTAGTGAATTTAAGTTAAAAGCTTGTGATCCATTAGTTATAACCTATGACATGAAATATGGACACAAAGTAATCAATGGCGATTCAACCTTTTTAAAAAATATGGAACGTTTTAATATTGAATATATTCCAGATTGGGATATACGAAATTTAATGGTAAACAGGGGAACCCTACTAACCATTAATGATTTAATTCTCAATAAAAAATATCATACAATGAAAGATATTAAAACTGTAATTAAACATTGTGTCAAAGCAATTATAGGTTATGGGGATGCACTGTTGTATTATAATGGTAACTATCACTATTCTTATGTAGAAAAACAACGGCGTATGTCAAATCTAACTCATATTGATCAAGAGTTCAGAAAAATGTATGATGATGCTATGTCTTTTAGATTTGAACCCAATTATGACAAATATCTATCAACTGACATTATCAAGTTTCAAGAAGAAGTAAAACAGACTCTTAAAAAAATTCACTTCCAATGCGAAGCAATGGCACTTAAATATAGACATATTAAATGGCCATTATATTTTGATGCAGCATTAAATAGTACCTCAACAGTAAATTTTAATATAAAAAATATACTTAAAAATATATATAACTTATTATTACCAACAGTATTTCTAAAAGACCTGTCTTTTAAAAATATGATTAAAGCAAAAATGCTTGGAAATCGAGGTTTATTACCTTTACTTTTTCCATATATTGCTTTTGAACTACAAGATACTAGAATTAAGAAATTGTTATGTTGTTTTTTTAATATAGAAAGTTTTAATTCCCTGAGCTTGAAACAACAGTACCTTAATTTTTGGGGAAAACATATAAACAACAATTTTTCACTTGAAGAGTATGGATTGGAAAAAGGCTCATTATGATTTGCTTAACCGGAGACTTACATCACATGAGTTTAAATACACTCAATCAACAACATTGTGATATCACAGAAATGCAAACTGCGATATTATTTCTAAAACTTTTAGAAAAGTACAATGTAAAAATGACTTGCTTTATTACGGGTAAGTCATTTTTAGAAGAGTTAAACCATGTAAAACCAATTGTAAGCAATGCTCTTGTTGAAACAGGAGGTCATAATTATAATGCCTTCGAATTTGAACTTTTTCATCGAATTTGGAATAAACTGACCAAAAATTATAATGGGCCTAAGTGGGTTCAAAAAAATGATGTTTTAAAAACCATTGATATCATTAAACAAACAACAGGAATAAATATAAAAAGTTGGAGAAATCATATGTATATGCATGGGATTAATACAGAAGAAGTCTTAGCCAGTGCAGGCATAAAAATTTGCTCAGATGGCGTATCAAAAAACAACTTTAAACTTCAACCCAATGCCTCAGGACTGTACAACTTACCCATAAATATTATTCCTGATCATGAACATTTAATTCATGCAGAAAGAACGGTGGAGTGGATTTATAATTGGCAAAAAAGATATAATTGGAGTGATGATTTTGGTTCAAACTCCTATTATATCAATGAATGGGGAGATATGGTTTTAGAGCAGCTAAAAGACAATGAAAGTAAAGGTCTTTTATCCAATATTATTATTCACCCCATTACAATGTACTTATGTGATAGATTTACTAAAGTTGAAGAGATCTTAGAATATATTTCTCACTGTAATAATATACATATAAGTGAACTTTTAAATAAGGAATAAACCATGTTTAAAAAAAAAGTTTCCATAATAATACGCACTAAAAATTCATCAACTATAATTGATCAAACACTGAAATCTTTATATTCACAAACATTTAAAGATTTCAATTTGATTATTGTTGATTCGGGTTCAGTAGATGATACGTTAAAAAAAGTCTCAAAATATTCTCATACAGTAATCAATATACATCCAAAGGATTACCATCCGGGCAGAGTCATCAATTATGTTTTAAATAAAGGGACAGAAGATATTATTGTTTTTTTAAATTCAGATTGTGTAATGCTTCAGCCAAATACATTACAACTGTTATTGGATTCTCTAGAAGATAACAAAACAGATGCTGTTTATGCACGGCAGGTTTGTCGACCTGAAGCACACACATGGGTTAAAAGAGATTATGAAGCATCTTTCCCCAATGAAAAACAACCATCATGGATGCACTTCTCCCTACCATTGGCGGCAATTAGAAGAGAAGTATGGTTAGAGATTCCTTTTTATACACAATCCTGGGCTTCTGAAGACACCAAATGGGCAATAGATATTAAACAAAAAGGCTATAATATAAGATATGAGAAAAATGCTTTAGTCATGCATTCTCATAATTACAATTTTCAACAATTATTTAATAGAAAATATGTTGAAGGTGAAGCGGATGCTTATATATTTGAAACCAAACCGAACTTTTCTAAAGGACTTAAGAATTACCTTGGTTCAATTTATCATGATTTCAAATATCATATAAAATCTCATGATTTTTCAGCTCTATTAAAAATATTTTTAATAAGATTTGTATATCACTATTCACATTATCAAGGTCTAAAAAAAGGATTTAAAAGAAAAAAATCTAAAGATAACAATCTTACTTTTGGCAATTATCAATAAGGAGTTATTATGAAAGTTATTAATATTTTCGCAGGTCCTGGTTGCGGTAAATCAACAACAGCTGCAGGTGTTTTTTATGAATTAAAAAAAATGAATAAAAATGTAGAATATGTCAGTGAATATGCAAAAGATTTGATTTATGAAAATAGATTTGAGAGACTCAATGATTATTTATATGTTCTTGCAGAACAGCATCACAGACTATATCGATTAAGAAATAAAGTTGAGTATGTTATTTGTGATGGCTCTTTTTTACTTGGATATATTCATTGTAATAAAAATAGCATTTATGATAAAAAGCTATTTAAAAAATTTGTTTTAGATATATTTAACCACTATGATAATTCAAATTACTTTTTAGATAGAAAAGATATAACCTATCAAACAACTGGAAGAAAAGAAAGTTTAGATGAAGCAATATCTTTAGATAAAAAACTTATGAAGTTATTCATAAAAGAAAAAATTCTTTTTAAAAACCTATCTCCTAAAAAAGCTGTAAATCAAATCATAAAAGACATTTACAAATAAAAAGTTACTGTAAAGATGGATATTTCCATCTTTACTTTTTCTTATATATTTTACTAGGATCTGCAAATAAAATATTATCTTCATCAATCTCATTGTGTAAATACCAGTTAGGGTAATTTTTTCCTTTACTATTAACCCAATGTATATAATGTCTATATACAGTATTGATTTTTTCCCTTTCTTTTGGATATGAGAAAGATGTTGGAATTAACAATGCCCAAGGTTTATCTTCTTTTGTTTTATATGTAAGGTTACTATTTAAATTTGAAGCATCATGATACGTATTAAATATTTCACTGTTTGCTAATGAAGTTGGCATATGGTTTGGTAAATGTACCTCATTATAATCTAATATCCCATTATCAACTATTAAAAAAGGATTATAAGGAGGACTTGATAAATTGGTTGCTGCTTTTAATATGATTGTTGCATTAAACTCAGGGCTGCTAACTGTTGGTCTATTTTCACAAACATTAATAAATCTATTGTATGGATCTTTACATGATGTATCATCATAAGCTGTTGTTGCAAACGTTCCATAATCCTGCATTTTTTTAAACTCTTTTACTGCATCTGTAAAAAAAGTCACTATAGAAGTACCATTATCATTGCTTACAACTGTTGCAGAATTTTCTTCCCCATTAACAAATAAACTTGATGATTCAATATTATCAATATTTGTATTAAGTTGGATTGCAAAACCATTTTTATATGCGGCACCGTTTGCCACTAGGTTTGTTGAAAATTGAATTTCTTTAACCAAATTTTGACTATCTTTAATCTCTTTTATATGAAGTTTTACACTTAAATCATTCATATCATAATCACCCTCTTTAGGCCACATATCTTCAAACAACAAAGTTACTGTATCATTTATACTAGGATAATGTGTTACATATGCCCTTTGATCATCATCATCAAATTCATCAAATGCATCACTTACGCCATCATTATCACTATCCAACTCAACAGGTGCTGATACAAAACTACCATTTGAATCTGTTAAAGCACTCATAGGACTAGTAGAGAAAGAAAATAGTGCATCATTAAAATCATTATCACATCCATTATGAGTTCTTAAAATATCTTCAAATCCCATCAATAAAATATTACCAGCTCCAACATTACTCCATAACAAAGCAACATGTTTATGATCTGGAACAGTTTTTGTAGAGTTTTTATCATATTCTAAATTTAGGGCAGAATATGTAGAAAATATCCAATCAGAATATTGAATACGATCACCTCTCCAGCCATTTGATACAATAAAGAAGATAACTTTTGTTCCCTTACTTAAAGTACCCAATGAAACACTCAATCCATAATAGAGCTCTCCTCCACTATATTTAAGTGAAGAATTTGGAAAGATTATAACTCCATCTTCTTGTAGTTGTGATATATGAGTAGGTCTTTGTCGTCCGGTATTTCCTTCATAAGTATAGAAACCCAACGTATTTCTATAACCTGCACCTTCTGAATAAAATGTCACAAATGCTTCTGCATCTTCTTGAATAAGGATTTCAGGCTCTTCACTTGGAAAATACTCAGGATGAGCAATTGCGGCATTGGTTGATTCAGGTAACGCGTATAAAAACGTATTTAAGATTTCTTCATCCACTGTAAATATAGGGGTTGCTATATTTTGTGTTTTTATACCCGCTCCATTTGTACCATTAACTGAATATTCTTCAAAAAGGTAATTCCAATTTTTATCAGTTCGTGCAGGTACGAAACTATTTGCGAATAAAATACTTATTAATAAAGTGTATATTATTAACTTTTTCATAACTAAACTCCTTCATTAAGTGTGATGTAAATTCTGTTGTTGACTATAGGAAGTTCCATTTTTATTCCATAAAAAGGAACCAACATCCAAATACTTTTGATATGATTTCCAAATGTATATTTTAGATTTAATTTTCCATCTTTATTAAATACTGTTGATAATATTTTTTTCTCAAACTTATCAATCTCTCCAACGGGTGTTGGAATAATATTTAACTCTTCAAATAGGATTATTTGTTTATTTGATAATGATGATTTAGCTAAGATCTCAATATCTACAACATGTTGATTGCTATATGAGAATCCACTTTTCAAGTCATTTTCTTGCTTATTTGAAACTGTCATACTACTTGTAACAGTGGGTACTTTTTTTTCTAAATTTATTTTTACTGTTTTAGTCGTTTGTTTACTTACTGAGTCGTTTGATAAAAAAGATAAATAGTCATCTTGAATTTGTGCTGTTTGTATTTCATCTGCAATACTTACTAACTTATCTTCAAGGATTACTTTTAATTTACTTCTTAATACTTTTTTATAGTGTCTCAATGCTGAATCTTTATCAACGAAATTCTTATCAATTGAAAAAACTATCTTTTCAATTTCAAAACTGTTGATATCATCTTTTGTAAAATCCAATATACTATTTATTAAATTTTTTCTCATTTCATTTGAAATTACAATATTATTACTGGGATTATCATCATCATCAAGTGACTGTAAAAATTGAATAAGGCAGATTATCTTTTCATTGGTAATATTATCTCTGGATAATCCAAATATATCTGCTGGTATCACATTATTGTCCTCATTTATAGAAGAACCTTCTATTTCTCCTAAAATAATTCCACCTATTTTAAATACCACTTTACAATTATTATTGTATATGAACTCTCCATCTACGCCTGTGATTCCACCGTAATTTCCACAAGTATACTCTACTCCACTAACAGCTGAATCTATAAAGTAGCCAACTTTACTTGGTTTGGTTGTTTGAGTTGTATTTGAACCACATCCAGCTAAAAATATTGCTATCATGATAATTAATATCTTTTGATACATAATGGACTCCTTATTTTATTTTTACAAGTATAAAAAAATCAAGTGCAAAAAGATTGCACTATTTTTAAATAACGTGCAATCTTTTTGCATTAAAAATTTATATACTTTCAAAAATAAAAGGATTTAATATGTATAAAATATTTGTAAGTGCCCTTGCTTTTGATGAGGGGAAATCAGGAATATCAAATTATATTGAAAACAGTGTTTATAATTTAGCCCTTGATAATCAAGTTTATGTTGCCATTTTAGAAGAAGACATAAAACATTACACAAGGACACATGAAAACATTCATTTTATAGCCTATTCTAATATACTCAGACATTCGATATTAAATCTGTTTTTTCATTTTTTTATTCTT
>Ga0105351_1000285_pt1 | contig 24342 bp, 22 predicted proteins | sample EN4Hudsemesocosm_FD_83662 | JGI IMG/M metagenome (GOLD analysis project Ga0105351, IMG submission 83662) | Methane-oxidizing microbial communities from mesocosms in the Hudson Canyon - EN4B Hudson Canyon | ecosystem: Environmental > Aquatic > Marine > Cold seeps | place: Hudson Canyon... | reverse complement strand
TAATAATTCCGTGAGTAAAGCCGAAGTAGCCATTATGGCAAGCCAGGCAAAATATTACTGCGAGCAAAATAACGGAACAGCACCTGATGGCTACTATCAGCATGGCCTTAGTGCCGAAATAGGGCCCAAGCAATAGTTGAGTTGCCTAACCGATAAACTTTCGATTTATTACAGGTCAAAAGCGATGAGAAATTTACTTAAATATCCCTTAATCAGTGTTTTACTCCTCCTCACTGCATGTGGTGGTGGCGGGTCGAGCAGTACCAGCAATCAGGACGAGTCAGACGTTACTGAAACTGCAACTGCAAATACAACTACAACCGTAACTAGGGCGTCGGCAGTAACTGCTAATGCCGACGTGAGCGCTGTAGGTGGAGGCGTCAGTTATACAGAAGTTACAATAGATACCACAAGAAGCATTACCATCTCATGGGCTCCACCGGCAACGAATGCTAATGGTGACCCGCTGGACCCCTCAGATATACGTGGTTATGAAATCTCTTACTCTTCAGCAGATTCCGCTGCAAGCGGAGGGGAGGTTATCTATGTTGACTTGGGTACTACAACTGAATTAACCATTGAAACTCTACCTGCTGGCACTTACCAGTTTTCAATTGCTGCAATCGAAAGTGGTAGTTGAATACTGCAATCCATAAAGGGCAATAAATCTAAATAATCGTCCCTTTTCTAAATCTATGGCGAACCTCTCGGTTCGCCATTTTTTTTGCATTATATTTGCGTTAGCGTGCGACTATCCAAACGATAGCTGCTATTGGGGTCAACAGTAGGACTCCATTTCCAATTTCTTGAATATGGAAACTATTTTAAAGAATGGCGTAAAAGGAACGCGCTAAAAACGTGGACTGGGTTAAAAACCTTTCCGATGGTATTTGTTAATGGTGTTTTAATTGGCGATGCTGCTGATTTGCACCGATTAATAAAATCTAATGGATTAGATAAAATTTGATGTACAAGTTTTAAGAGAATGTGGCCTTTCTCATTAAAAATCCTATAACTATCATAAAATGTAGGTAAAGCCTGAGATCTTTTGGGCTTTTTCAGGGAATAATGGTTGTCCTAATATAATTTGCATTTCATGATTTAACGGTGTTTACTTAACAACGTTAAATAAACACCGTTAAATTAATGATACCGAAGATTTTAAACATGCCAAAAGCGCCACGTAATGCTGAAGATATCGATGCTGTAAAAATGCAGATTATCGAGGCAGCAAAAAAGATTATCTGTAAAGAGGGCTTTACTCAGTTAAGTATGAGAAAGCTGGCTACTGAGCTGGGGATGACCGCAGCCAATATTTATAACTATTACTCTAACAAAGATGAAATTTACCTGGGAGTGCAGACTGCCGGCTTTGCCATGTTGCAGGAGCGTTTTCAAGAAGTAGAACGACAGTTTGATTCCCCGTTGAAGGTACTTGAAGAGTTTGTCAGAGTTTATCTCGATTTTGGCATGAATAATCCGGATTACTATGAAGTGATGTTAGGTGGAAATACGCCTAAGTATGCAGATTATGTAGGGACAGATCTGGAAAAAGTTGCATTCAATGAAAAACAAACTGCCTTAGCGGCAGCCAGAATGACGACCAGGGTCATCATGAATATCACCGGTATTTCTATAAAAGAAGCGACATACCGGACCATTCTGGCCTGGACAACACTGCATGGTGTTGTGTCGTTACACAATAATCGAGTGCTTCAGGAAATGGGTACAGACTTGAGCAGAACTATCGAAAGAATATGCAGAGATCTGCTTTTACCGCTAAAGCCACAGTCCGACACCCTGCTTTAGGGTAACAATAGAATTCTGAGCAGTGTCATCAGTAAATAATAAATAGAAAACCGTAGTTCCAGAAAAAACCTTAATTCATTTTGAATTCAAAGGCTAAACACGAGGACTAAAGATGAACAAGCTGACCCATATCCCGTTCATTACAGAGCAATCGAATAGATTGTCTTTTAATGAAGTGTTTAAGAACACGATTCGAAAACCCTTACTTAACCCTGCAACTCATGTATTGCTACAGGTCATGGCTGCCCAATTCACCTTACGGCCTTCCTTAAATAGATACTTGAAAGGCGTAGATGGTTGGATCAATTTCATTATTGGTTTTAAAACACTGTCAGGAAGCGTAGAACAAGGTATTTCCTTTAATAACGGCAAAGTAAAAGTACTTACAAATATACCCAGGCATGCCGAAGTGGTTTTAACGTTCAGTAACGAAGATGCGTTAGTCGAGATGTTTCGATTACCACCTAACGAAGCGCTCAACCTAGTGTTAAAAAATCGGATAGTCCTAGAGGGAAACCTTGCTTATTTGCAGGCCTTTAATTTTTATGTGTCGTTGTTGATGGGCGACAAGCACCAAAAGATGCTAAAAAAAGCGCAGCAAGACGATGAGCTAGCCAGGGAAAAAGATTATGGCGGTGGTGAGGCTTCACTTTGTAAAGAATTTAAAGCCCGTCCGCAATATCGCATGACGTGTGATAGCAATATGGTAAAACAAGATCAGGGGGTGAATTTTCTCGATGACCCTTATCTTCCAAATTACTCCTTGGAAGACTTCCCCCGATTGCGCGGTTTCTTAGACGATCACCTTAACCACAAGGCGGAAGTCTGTGCAGAGCGGGCTAAATGGATAACCCGATATTACCGAGAAAATGGTTTTGAAACAGATAATGATGGTAATAAACCGGTCCCAGAGATTCGCCAAGCCCAGGCATACAAGTATCTAATGTCGAACAAACGCCCCATTATACGAAAAAATGATTTGCTTGCAGGAACAACATCAAGCTATCCGATAACAGGTAGTGTGGTTTACCCTGATGCTCAAGGCGTGATGATTTGGGGCGAGTTATTATCTATTGATAAACGTAGTCTGATTCCGTTTGATATTTCTCAGGAAACCATTGATTCACTTCACTTTGACATTTTTCCGTTCTGGGCCAAGCGTAATTTTAATGAATGGATGCGAGAACAAAACGATTACCCTATATGTCAGAAAATTAATGAGCGCTGGGTTGCTTATTTTGTTTGGAAGAGCATAGGCATTTCTCACACCATACCTGATATTCCACGCCTTCTGGAGGCTGGCACCCTTGGCATAATTGATGAAATTAATAATCGACTAAAAGCGAATGATCCAGTCATTGACGCTGGAACTAATGCCCTTAAAGCAATGGTTCTTTGCTTGGAAGGTATCAATAGCTATGCAGAAAATCTTGCTTCTCTTGCTGAAGTTCAGGCTGAAGAACTTGCTCAGCAAGGAACCGAAGTCAAACGTCAAAAAGAGTTGGGTGAACTGGCCAAAATTTGTCGAAAAGTACCTATGCAGCCACCTGAAACCTTGGATGAGGCATTTAATGCCTTATGGATTACATGGGTCGGTTTACTTAATGAAAACGCTGACACAGGTCTTTCAGTTGGACGTCTTGATCAGTGGTTACAACCATTCTTCGAAAGTGATATCAAGAAGCTTTCAAGCAAAAAAGAGAAAGAGGCTTATATTGCTCATGCAATTGAGTTGGCAGGCTGCTTTTTTATGCGCTGTACCGACCACTTTCCTCTTGGACCAGATATTGCCAACTTTCTGTTTGGTGGAGCCTCATCAACTCAGGCACTAACATTGGGTGGAGTAACACCTGATGGTGAAGATGCAGTCAATGATATGACTTATATCTTCCTCAAAGTGACGGAGATGCTTTCTATTCGTGATGTCAATGTTAATGCCCGCTTTAATAAGGCCAAAAACAGTAATGCCTATCTGGATCGTTTATGTGAGGTAAACTTTATTACGGCAGGCACGCCATCGATGCATAATGACGATGCGGTATTTGCTTCTCTTAAACCCCATGGTTATCCTCAAAACCATATACGGGACTGGTCAGCAACGGGCTGTGTAGAGCCAACAATATCGGGCAAACATATGGGGCATACCGGTTCAATCTTAATGAACCTTGTGGCAGGTATGGAGATGGCGCTCAATGATGGTTACCACCCCTTGATGAAGTGGCACCTGGGCCCAAAAACAGGAAGTGTGGATAGTTTTGATTCATTTGAGGCATTCTTCAATGCCTATATGAAACAACAAACCTTCCTTATAGATCAGTCCGTAGAACTAAATAATGCCTTAGCGGCTATTCATGCCCAATATCGACCAACGCCTTTACTCAGCGCCTTGATTGATGGATCAATCAAAAATGCCAAAGATGTGACGCGGGGAGGGGCCTTATACAATTCATCTGGTGTTTCCAATATAGGTCTGGCTGACGTAACTGATTCATTGTTAGTGGTTAAAAAGCTGGTTTTTGATGAAAAACGTTTTACATTCGCTGAGCTAAAGCAGGTACTCGATAATGACTTTGAAGACAACACCTCCTTACGGGCTTTGGTGCAAAACAAAGTACCGCTATTTGGCTCTGGTGATCCGGAAGCCGTTGATATGGCGAATCGAGTAGCGGGCGCATTTCATGGCTATTATAACCGTTGCCGGAATTATCGTGACGGGCCCTATACCGCAGGATTTTGGTCAATGTCACAGCATGTGGCCTACGGTTCACTATCCGGGGCACTTCCTTCCGGGCGAAAAGCAGGAAAGGCATTTACGCCTGGGCTGACGCCACAACCTTCAGCGTCAAAGAATTTTCTCGATAACATCTGCGATGTGGCGAAATTGAATCCAGAGTTTATGGACAATAATATTGCCTTTAACGTTAAGTTGATTCCTGATTCAAAAGACACACGGGAAGAAACAGTCAATACCATGAGCGCTTATGTGAAGACCTATTTTGATCATGGTGGGATGCAAATGCAATTCAATGTGGTTACTTCAGAAACCCTGAGAGACGCCATGGCTCATCCTGAAAATTATCGCAATTTATTGGTTCGGATTTCAGGCTACAACGCTTATTTTGTAACACTAAATAAAGAGATTCAGATTGAGTTAATTGAACGCACGGAGTACGGGTTATGAGTTCCCCCCCCCTGATTCTGGATATAAAAGGTAATGCTCTGGATGATGGCCCCGGAATCCGCTCTGTGGTGTTTTTTAAAGGCTGTCTGCTGGATTGTGATTGGTGTCATAACCCAGAAAGCATGTCCAAGAAAAGTGAGATTTCATTTGAAGCTAAAAATTGCCTGGGGGTTGATTCATGCAATTCCTTAGGCCACTCCTTATGCGAGATAAGCTGCCCCGAACAGGCCATCTCAATTGACAATCCGTTGTTAATTGACCGTGACAAGTGCACGCTCTGCTATGAATGTGTCGAGACATGTCCTGCAACGGCGATTACACAAGTGGGGGAGATAATGTCCGTTGATGAAGTTTGTCAGCGGGTATTAAAGTACAAATCATTTTACGACAGCTCTGGTGGAGGTGTAACTCTCTCTGGTGGAGAGCCGACTTTACATATGGAGTTTGTTTCAGAATTACTTAAGAAATTAAAGTCTAACGGAGTTCATACGCTGCTGCAAACCTGCGGTTTATTCCCTTATGATAAGTTTATAAGCTTGTTGTATCCCTGGTTAGACACCATTTATTTTGATCTTAAATTGTATGATGAAGACCAGCATAGGCGGTATTGTGGTGCAAGTAACGAAACAATTCTGAACAACTTTGTGCAACTTCATCAATTGCATTTAGAGGGAGGGGCCGAAGTTTTGGCACGAACCCCCCTGGTGCCAGAAATTACGGATTCAGAATCAAACCTGAAGGCCATTGCCAAATTTCTGAAGGAGAATAATGTCAGCCGAACACAGCTGATGACCTATAATCCAATTTGGCAAGATAAATGGGATAAACTCGGGTATAACTCTGAAGCTTTAGTTGATGAATCATTGAAGACGTGGATGAACCAAGTGCAAATAGAACAGTGTGAAACAATTTTTAGAGATGCCGGATTGCAGCTTGTTAAATAGAAAGGGGGAGTGGGTAATGAAATTATGTGTGGCATCATCTCGAAGCTTAAAGGTTTGAACCCTAAATAGACTCTTATATTTATAGGCAGGATTCTAAAGGTTAGTTTACTTTACTAAAAAAATAGTTAGAGGTTAATATCACGTTTATCTATCACCTAGATATGTGACCCATTAATGGAAATACCAAACGTTGAATTTCAGTCGCCAAACAAAAATAGTCTAGGCATTGAAGTTATAGAGTTAGATCAGCTGTATGCTAGGTCATTCAAAGATCATGATCCCTCAATGCCTCATCGAGTCGAGTTTCATTGTCTAATATATATTGAAAAAGGGAATGGCTCACACTTCATTGATTTTAATAAATACCCTATTGGAGAAGGTAGTCTGATTTTTGTAAATAAGCATCAACTCAATACTTTTGATTTTGAAAATCAACCAAAAGGAAAGTTAATCCTCTTTACAGAGGATTTTATTGATGAAGTTCGAACAAATATAAGAACGCCGCTTTTCGCCCCCAATCATCTAACCGCATCATATACGCCAGTATTTACGCTTAGTGATTCAGTTAGAATGAGTTGCGAAGCTTTGCTTCAAGAAATCAACAAAGAACAAAATAATCCAAACTGCGAAAAACAAATAATTCAGTTGTTATTTATTTCATTACTTCTGATTCTTACGCGAGAACGGCCTAGCGTTTATAGCAACCATCTAAGCGAATCTCGTGTGAAAAAATTTCTGAAATTTATGTCATTAATAGAAGAGAGCTTTATAACGACAAGAGATGCATCAATTTATGCCGATATGATGCATATGACCTATAAATCATTGAATCAAATTTGCAAGTTAGCCAGTAATCAAACTGCCAAACAACTCATTGATGCACATACCGTTCTTGAGGCTAAAAGAAAACTGGTTGTAGAGAGTATTCAAGTGCAAACCTTAGCCTACGAACTTGGTTTCGACGAAGTGACTAATTTCATTAAATATTTCAAGAAGCATACCTTATTAACCCCCTCTCAATTCAAAGCTTCCCTTAAAGGTTAGATATTTACCATTTTTAGGCCGTTAACTACCTTCTGTACATATCCGGAGGGGGATACCATATCCCTACGTTTTAACCGGAGACCAACAATGAAGAAATTAATGTCTATTACCGTAGCGGCGACCTTATTATCAGTAGCCGCGTGTACATCTAACATAACAAGCCCGGAGACTGGTATGAATATATCAAACACAGAAAAGGCAGTAGCGCTACTAGATAGTATCGAATCAGGCGACCAGCAAGCAGTGAAGTATGTAAATCATCTACAATATACGCAGCATAACCTCGCGGTAGGTGATGGGTTAGCCGGTTTTTGGGCTGTATTAAAAGCGTTACCTAAAGGTATCGCGAAAGTTGACGTAGTGCGCGCATTTAGTGATGGAGACTATGTATTCACACACACAGATTACAATTTCTTTGGGCCTAAGGTTGGATTTGATATTTTTAGGTTTGAAGATGGCTTAATCGTTGAACATTGGGACAATCTTGCAGTAAAAGAAGATGCGCCGAACCCAAGCAACCACACTCAGTTAGATGGGCCAGTAGAAATCAAAGACATCGAAAAAACTGGTGAAAACAAAGTTCTGGTTGCCGACTTCGTTGATTCAATTTTAGTAAAAGGTGAATTTGCAAAATTATCATCCTTTATCGATGGAGATGACTACATTCAACACAATAATGCAATTGCTGATGGCGTAACAGGTTTAGGTGCAGCGCTAGACGAGATGGCTAAACAAGGCATCAATATGGTCTACACCGAAAATCACTTTGTAGTGGGTGAAGGTAACTTTGTATTGAGTGTTAGCGAAGGTTCATTTGCAGGCGAACCAACATCATTTTACGACTTGTTTCGCATTGAAAATGGAAAAATTGCCGAACATTGGGATGTGATAGAAACCATCTTACCTCAAGATGAATGGAAAAATGTTAATGGGAAGTTCGGCAATTTATAGCACCGAACAATAAACTCAGTCCAGTTTTATCTATTCCCCATGGTGGTGGACCTATACCTTTATTTAATGACGAGGGTCATGCAGATATGGTTGCGTTTGTAAAATCAATAACAAGTGATTTGGGCAACCCATCTGCAATTATTCTAATAAGTGCTCATTGGGAGTGTAACCATAGAGCTAACACAAACCTAGAGTCCATATACAGGATGATGATTATTCAATTGTACATATTTTGAACACTTTACTGAGCAAGGTCACGGATATTTTAGGTTAAAACTGCTTTAATTATGTTTTCCTTAGTTGGTAAAAACCTATGAGTAACAAACCAGACCGTGTTAGCGCCATGCTAAATATTATTACCGAGGTGCGGAGCGAATTTCCGTTTACCGTTCCCGAGGCGAATATTTGTGGTATCTCCTGCGTTGGTTGTCCCAAAAAACTATTGGAATTTGTTGACTCCGAGCTGTGCCACTGGGAGGCACAAATTAGCAATGGCACTGTACCAAATTTTGGTGAAATAGCCTGTCTGGGTAAACTTTGTAAGAAAGCCAAGCTAGGTTTAAAGCGAAATGGCCTGGTTAGTTAATTAGATTTCAAAAGCAGCCATAGTCGTCTCCTACTCAGGTTTTATTATCTTTAAAAAGTTGTCACCTCATATATTTCAAGGCTGTTTGTTTTTAAAAATAGACAATGTGTTTTTATAAAGGGGGCATTTATAATAATCTGTTAATAACAATAATAGTGTATGGTAAAGGGAATTTATATATCACGCTCAGGAACAATTATGTCACGTTATATCCTTGATGAATCCAAAATACACCCCAGCATCCGAAGTGTTATTAGCAGCAATCATCGAGATTTTGTTGAAGAAATTATTAAAGTAGTACAAAGCAAACCTCTTGTTGTTATTGGAATGGGGATAAACCCAGCCTGTAAAAATGCTTGTAAATTATTAGCAAAACGAGGACTCGACTTCCAATATCTCGAATATGGAAACTATTTTAAAGAATGGCGCAAAAGGAACGCTCTAAAAATGTGGACGGGGTGGAAAACCTTTCCGATGGTATTTGTTAACGGTGTTTTAATTGGCGGCGCGGAGGATTTGCACCGGTTAATTAAATCTAATGAACTGGATAAAATTTGATCTATTAGTTTTATGTTCTTCGGTGAATAAAGTGATATATCAATGTAGCAAAATTATACTATTTGCTGTGATGAACCATAATATCAATCATATAATAAATAGATGTTCGTCCGTTGATTCACAAAATGAGGTTGAATATGCGCTGTCATGAAATTGATTACGAAGTTATTGGTGAGGGAATGCAACTTGTCGAAGTGGAACTTGATCCTGGTGAGACTGTGATCGCCGAAGCAGGAGCAATGAACTATATGGAACAAGGCATTACTTTCGATACCAAGATGGGAGATGGTGCCAATGTAGATCAAGGCTTCTTTAGCAAGTTATTCAGCGCCGGAAAGAGAATAGTTACCGGCGAGTCGCTATTCATGACCCACTTCACTAACCAGGGGGAGGGAAAACAACGTGTTGCATTTTCATCTCCCTATCCAGGCACCATAATTCCAATAAACCTAGCGGAGGTTAGAGAAGAGATACTTTGCCAGAAGGATTCGTTCCTGTGTGCTGCATTAGGTACTAAAATCGATATCGCTTTTAATAAACGTTTAGGTTCCGGCCTGTTTGGTGGTGAAGGATTTATTCTTGAGCGACTGCAAGGAGATGGGATGGCTTTTATTCATGCTGGCGGAACCGTAATAGAGAAAGAATTAAATGGTGAAACATTGCGTCTTGATACGGGTTGTTTAGTAGGTTTTACTAAAGGGATTGAGTACGACATCCAGATGAACAAAGGCCTCAAAAGTATGTTTTTCGGAGGGGAGGGAATGTTTCTTGCCACAGTTAGCGGGCATGGCAAAGTGTGGATTCAAAGTTTACCGTTTTCACGATTAGCTGATCGTATTCTTGAAAATGCACCGAAATCAGGTGGTCAAAACAAAGGAGAGAGCTAATACAGATTAAGGTTCGCTTTAAAAGTAGGATGTTGGAAAAGCTGCTGAGTTTGCAGAAAACATGACAAAAAATGTAACCATGGAAAAGTGACGCGACGGTTTGGGAGTAAATCGACGAGGGACGGTTATTTACTAACAACGTCGCTCAATCATTGATTTATCGAATAACTGGTCTGATCGATGATCAGTCCTAACTATCAAGAGAGTAAGGTTTCGGGCATTTATGAAGTGATTTACAGATTAGTATACAGACATTTATTCAGTAAGCAGCTTTACCTATTACTCATTTTTGGCCTTGCTATAAGCTTTTTCCAAAGCTTCAATTAAGTGCTCGTTTCGTTGATGCAAATAAGTATAGGTCGTTATTAACATATAGGGATGACCAAAACACTTCTTAAATGCAAACTGTGTCTGATCGGCAGAATATTTGGAATAAGAATCTGGTGCGACGGTGTAGTCACCCCGCTTGAGGTTCAGCATTTTAGCAATACTATCAATTGATGGTGCTTTAAAGAATCCAGCTTGGGAGCGCTCATAAATTTGATCGAAGTAGTGAATCCCCAAAACGCCTATGGGTTTGAGTTTATATAATTCAGCCACATCGACAGGGCACTGGTCGTCTTTGTTCATCAAGACCCATAATTCGTATTTCTGAATAGGAACATTAATTCGTAGCAACGTTTTAAACTCCTTCATCACACCGACGTCTCTGTGTAATTCTCCATCGATGTGGCCTAGTGAAGACTCCCTTAATGACCGTTCTCCTGGCAGTACTTCGAATTTAACGTCTATTTTTGCAATGTCAAAGGCCCTTTGAACGAAATCAAGAACACCTTGGGGGGCCTTTTCACGTATTCCTAACGTAATAGTGTGATTACTTTTGGGTAGTGATTCTGCCGCTAGAATGGTGCTTATCGATAGCAATGAGGTACACAAAAACCTAGTTAGGCTATTCATGACGGACATACCATTACGTCCGTATTCCATAATAAGGAGAACTTAATAAATATAGTATTGATTTTAAAATAGTAAAAGCATGCAGCTTAATTGGCCTAAATTGACAGCCTTAAAGGCCTGTATTGAGATCAATGAAAACTTCCAGTTCATATAGAATTTTCAATCAATGGCGAGATATTGATCACTACTTGTACCGGAGTGACCCTAGAACGCCTAACAAAGTGAGCCACCGATTGAGCACATTTAATGTATCTGGAGAGTTATATGAACAAAAGTGTAACCGTAGTTGGAGCCGGGATAGCGGGTCTTACCGCTGCATATAGACTTAGGCTGCAGGGTTTTTCTGTAAAAGTGATTGAGTCTTCAGAGCGTGTGGGTGGAAGAATGTCTACAGAGCGAGTTGACGGCAATGTAGCCGATAGAGGCGCGCAATTTCTGGCATCTGCCTACCATACTTTAATACCACTGGTTAGAGAATTAGGCTTGGAATCCGAGCTAGTAGCAACCAAACCTTACAGTGCGATCGTGAAAAATGGAAAAATTAAGAGGCTTAGGCATGAAAAAACCAGTTCACGCATTGGCTATGTGCTTAAAACATCGGGGGGGCTGTTTGGTGCAGCAAAAACGGCCGTGAATGGTTTACCTTTATTGAAGTTGGCTAACGATCGAAAGGATGATTACTCTCTTTGGGAACGGTTTGATAACGAAGACTCAGCAGAATGGTTTGAGCGAAGCTTTGGTAAAGAATCATTAGAATATGTGCTGGAACCTCAGCTTGAAGGATTTTTCTTTCATGGCCCCGAAAATAATTCCAAGGCCTTGGCACAATTGCTTTTGGCGTTCAATACAGCGAAGGGCAAGGTGATGACAATGGAGCGAGGTTTAGGTTCTATAACTGAGGCTTTGGCCCGTGACCTTGATATACATTTAAACGAAAAAGTAATTAAAGTCGCCAGAAATATGGATGGAACGGCAACTGTTACCACTAGCAAGTTAAAATATGATTCCGATTACGTTGTTATGGCTGCTCCAGCGCCGATTGCTCAGTCACTCATGAAGCCAGTTACAGCAACAGAAAACAGTCTTTTATCAACCCAGTATGCTTCCACAATCGTAATCACGCTGGCAGCCAGTAAAAACTGGAGTAAATCCAACAAGAGTCTTAATGATGTCTATGGCTTCCTCATTCCTAGAAAAGAGCGAAACCTTGTATGTGCTGTTGGTATAGAGACCAATAAATGCTCGCTACATACCGAAGCACCTGAACTGCTTAACATCATGACAGAAGGTGCCCAAACACCCGAACTGCTAGGTTTGTCTGATGATGAAATACTGGCGCGAGTGCTGCCTGATCTTGAAACGTATTTTCCTGGGATTAGTGACTGTATAACCTACAAAATGATTGTTAGATGGAAGAATGCCCAAACCCTATCGCCTGTTGGGCGAGCAAAGGATATACATAACTACAGACAGCAGCTTAATAAAACACTTCCAATTGTATTAGCCGGTGATTACATGGGTTATGGGGCCACCGATAGTGCATCTCAAACAGGTGAGTGGGCGGCAAATAGTATTATGGAAGCAGCGATTACAGCAGCAGAAAATGACAAAATCAAACATTGCGGCTGATTCAAATCGTATTAAGAAAGGTAGTAGAGATGAGAGTTTTAAAGAACAAAATCGCCGTTGTGACAGGCGGCTCTGAGGGAATTGGCTTTAGTATAGCTAAAGCACTCTCAAACGAGGGGGCAATTGTAGCGATTGTAGCGAGATCAAAAAAGAAGCTGGCACTAGCTGCGACTAAGTTAGGTGAAAATGGATACAGCTTTGCATGTGATTTGACCGATATAAATGCCGTTCAAAATATCATGGATGAAATACAGCATAAGCTGGGACCTATCGATATTCTTGTCAATAATGTGGGAGGCGGCACGTTCAAACCTATAAATGAACAAACGAGTACTGAGGCGTATCTCCCCATTCAATTGCCATTTGCCTCTGCGCTTGCCGCAACACATGCGGTCATCCCTGACATGATAAACAGAAAGCAGGGGCATATTGTGTGTATGACAAGCCCTGCAGGTTATGTCCCTTTTCCAAACATGATGCCTTATGTTGCTAGTCGACATGCAATGGTGGGAATGGCTCTCTCTTTACATGAAGAGCTTAAAGAGCATGATATTGGCTCATCTCTCATTTGTCCTGCACAGGTTAACACTGGTTATTTTGAACGAAATGATGCGGATATGAGCTGGTACCCCAAAGTATCAAAACTGTTTAGGGTACTTGAACCTGAAGAAGTAGCCGATCAAGTGGTGAGGGCGATTAAGGAAAATAAGAGGGAGTTGATCTACCCGCTCAGCCTGAATCTGTTTTTACGTTTTTATCAAAAAGCCCCTCGCGTCTCAATCAGGTTTTTGAAGACATTTGGGTTGTGGAAGCCTAGGAGGCATTAGGTCGGTTGCCCAGTTACACATCTGAAGGTTAAGCAATCCTCCTTCAAAGAGAATTTTACAAAAATCAACTAAACCATGTTTCAAGGAGCTTAAACACCCTAGAAGGGATGCTAAATATAAACAGTTGGAGAAATAAAATGTTGGGTTTAAATAAAAATAAAATACCCATACTTGCTTCAGTGTTGTCATCGAGCATGGCGTTCGCGTCAGCCCCTGATCTGAGTAATTATGAACATCTTAGAATGTCGAATGAAGAGCTTGGTCAATTAAGATGGGCCGAGGAGTGGGCGAGTCTGCCAGAGGCTGATTTCTTCGCTCAGATACCGCCGACTCAGCTAGAAAATATTCCGTTGGCGCCTAAATCGCTGACTGTCCAGGAGGAGCGATATATTATCAGTTTCTGGACTTATGTATTGGCGCTGGAGCAGTTCAACAAGCTAAATGCAATGCCAGATTTTTTCAAAGATACGATTAATACATATATACAGCGGATGCAGCACTACAACTCAACCTGGTATTGGGAGGAGACCAGTCAATACGGAGCCTATGGTCAAGAACCTTTCTTACTCAATAACAACCCTGCAGCAACAGGCGGTTATCAATACCCCTTTCCATATCCTGAAGAAAAAAACCCAGTTCGAATTCGTAATACGATGTTTAAAAACCACTTAACTCAGATGGTTGGTCTGTATCAGAAGCTATACGGAGATTATAAATATAGCGAGTCAAATAGCATTACCTTCACGGATTCTGATGGGGGTATCTACAATTATAACTTCCATGAGTTGATTGAACTCAGTTACTGGGAAATGAAAAAAGAAGACGCACCGCGAGGCCCGGACAATACAAACTTTTTCCAGGACTTAGCTTATGGTAACCCTGACATTGCCAATGCGTGTATCGAGTGTGAGCCTAATATGTGTTGGGCTCCTTGTAATACTCACGTCATGATCTCATTAAAGCTGTACGATCAGCAGTTTGGCACGACTTATTTCGAGGATATAAAGCCCGCTTATAAAGAGTGGATGGACAACAACAATCTTTATGTTGAAAATCATCCCGATCCCAACGCCCGTTATCGTACCGCTGGATGGCATACTCTGAAGCAAGATGAAACGTTGCATCCGGAGGACATGGGGGCGACTTGGTGGGAGAAATTATTCTACATGGCAGATGCTGTTGTGGAGGGTTATCCCGCTGGTATGTTGGCCTATACCGCTGTGTCAGCCGCCAATGAAGGTTGGACTGTAACCTTTATGTACGCTACAACCAGGCTGGGGTTTGGGCTATTGCCGAATTCATCGAGAATAATGTGGACAACAACGAAATCCACAATGCGATCAAGTCTTATAACGGCGGAAAGCTCTACAATGGGTTGATGTTCGATATATTGGTTGACCAAAATGGTGAATATAGCCATGGTGCTTTGCAGCTCAGTGTTACACCTATTGATAACAGCGGAGACTTTAACTTTTCCTTAAAGATAAGTGATCTTGAACTGGATGTTTATAAGAAAAGTTGTTGGTTCTGTGGCAAAGACTCTGGTTATCTCACCATCGATGATGTTGATGTAACCGGTAGTTTGCGTACGACTGTTAATAACAATATTGTTCAAGTGTCAGTGCTTAGTATTAACACGCAAGCAAGTGGTTCTGATCTTCATCAGATAGGGGGGCTAACGACCTTGCTAGCTCAAATTCTAGGCGCCATCGACAATGGTGTAGAGAATGCTGTGGACGGTTTCTCCAGTGATCTGGTTGAAACTGTTGGCGCCGATGCCCTTAATAATTTACCTCTTAATTTAAGCATGCAGATGGGTACCACAACGCTAAATATCAATGGTGATGTCAATAGTATTTTCAATAGCTATGGTGGAGCTTCGGTACAGCTTGATGGACAGTCTTCAGCGAGCAAACCAGTTAAAACCATTATTGGCTCATTATATGATTCACAGTTGATACCAGATGGTCGAGTATCGCCTTCCGGCACAGAGCATCAGGCGGTGGTAGTTGTATCATCCAATATTATCAATCAGTTCTATTCAGAACTTAACCGATCTGGAGAGCTGGACACTGAGTTCGATGTAACCTCGCATTTTATGGGGTGGTTCGGTAATGAATGGGGCGGCGATCCCTATGCCGCCAAATTGAAAATTAGGTCGATATCCTCTCCTTATGTATCGTTTACCGATAGTGTTGCTACCCAGCAAAATGGCTATGCAACACAAGGTGCTGGACGTGTCTATTTAGATGGCTTTGAGGTGATTGTAGAGGTAAAGGAGACACGCGGGAGTAGTTATGTCGAAATAGGCTCAGCCTTTGTCAGTGCTTCGCTTGGGATGAATGTGAGTGTTAACTTGGAAAGCAACAAGCTAGTAGCTAGCTTTGGCTCGACGCCAGACCACTCGATTCATGAAATACAAGAGACTCAGGCTGATAAAGTCAATGTTACAGGTATTACTCAGGCAGTGAGTTATGTAGTTAATCAGGCGCTACCGGAATATGCTAGTGAGCTGGGTAATATTGAAATCCCTGAGCTTGATGGATTCCGTCTGAATGTGACTGAAACATGGACCATTAATAGAGTAAACATTGCCTTTGGTGGCACGGTTGTTGTTCAGTAGCTTATAAGTCTGTAACGACTAAAGCAGTAACAGGTAACCATCTCTTGATTAGGGATGGTTACCTTCAATGAGATGAAGTAATGAAAAGTAAAAGTTATTTCTACTGGCCTTTTTCCTGTTCACTGTTTTGGATTTTTCTAGTATCACTTCAGTTTGTTCAACAATCTTATGCCCATGAACAAGATGAATCGCTATCGTTACCCATATTCGAAGAATTTGATCCCACTTTTAGATTGGAAAGTACCTTGGGGGGAGAGATTGCCCCACAAGACTTCAAAGGACAGGTTGTACTGATTACCTTTGGTTACGCGAGTTGCCCTGATGTTTGCCCTATGATTTTAAGCAACCTTTCCAAGGCTTTGAAAAGAGCTGGCGCAAATGCTGGTGATGCAAAAGTACTATTTATTAGCATCGACCCCGAAAGAGATGACATTAAAACATTGACCAAGTACGTCGCTTATTTTGGTCCAAATTTTATTGGGTTGAGTGATCAGCAACCCAAGATCAGAGATGTCGCATTACAGTATCAAGTTATGTATGAAAAACGTGAAATTGACTCCGCGATACAGTATGTATTTTCACATACTGATTATGTCTACATGCTAGATAAAAGAGGTCAATTACGAACCGTTGTTAAGGGAAATTCTGATATTGAGAAGTTTGTTGTGCCGATTAAGTCACTGATAAAGGAGTCATTATGACCATGCTAAATCAGCTAGTTAAGAAACCAATTATTGAAATTCTATCACTCATCCTTATCGTGGCCTCTTCGGGCGTGATGTCTCAGAACAAAACAGTTTCTCAAGAGAAAAATGCGTCTCTGACAGCGTTAGACTCGAAAATGATCGGTTATGCATTTGGTTACGAGTGGGGAAGCTCTGTTTTTGAGATTAAAGACGATATTTCAATGAAAGAATTATTGCGAGGAATGAACGAAGCGCTTGCCGGAAACAAATCAGAACTGGATATAAAAACCCGAAACAGGGTAATTAGCATGGGCATTCATAAAATTAGAGATAACCGTCAGAAAAAAACACGACAAATAGCTAATAAATTTATACAGGTTAATGCAAAAAAAGACGGCATAGAGATGCTTAACTCCGGCATACAATTCGAAGTGATCAAAACAGGAAAGGGAGAGCCCCCTCAGCTTGGTGATCGAATTAAAGTGCACTTCACAGCTAACTCCCTTCAGGGCGTGTACCTTAACGATACTTACCAGCAAAATGCGCCTATCTCAACAAAAGTGGGGGAGGGGTTACCTGCACTCACCGAAGTAATTACGAGAATGCCTATCGGCAGTAAATATAAGGTCTATTTACACCCCGATTTATGGTCACAGTATGATGTCGGATCGAAAGGTCTATCACGAAACGACGTACTGATTTATGAAGTAGAGATACTAAGTAAACTATTTGATTTTAAAAAAATAACTAACTAATGAAATGAGGACGATTAATAGTGAAATGGATGATTTACGGAGCGAATGGAAGTATAGGCGAGCTCTTAGCCAGGGAGGCTGTCTATCACGGAATGAGCCCTATTTTATCAGGAAGGAATACCAAGGAGGTTAGCAAATTAGCTGACTCATTGGGATTAGAGGCCCGTCAGTTTTATATTCATGACCATGTTGATTCCATTGTTTTACTCAATGATATAGATATTGTTTTGAATTGTGCTGATCTGTCATCCCAAACGACAATAATATTTATCGAAAGTGCCATGAGATCCTTAACGCACTATTTGGATATCTCTGGAAAGTATGATGTTTTTGAATATGCATTTGCAAGCCATGAAAAAGCATCTCAGGTTGGCGTTGTTATATGTCCTGGTGTTGGTTTCAGCAACTTACCAACAGATTGCTTGGCTGCAATGCTGAAATCTGAAATGCCTGATGCTACACAACTAAATCTCGGGTTCGACTCTCCGTCTTCGCTTCCTCCGAGGTTGCTAGCCCGTGTTTTTGAAGGAGCGTCTCTTGGAGGGACTATCCGCCAGGGAGAACAAATTGTTCAAGTTCCAAACGCCCATAAGGTAAGGATGATTGATTTTGGGGAAGGAGTAAAACAGGGGGTATCGATTACATGGGGTGATATTTCCAGTGCTTATTATACATCTGGGATCCCAAATATAGAGTTCTTTTTAGCAATAACCAACTATGGTATTTCAGCAGCCAAATTATCAAATTTTGTTCTCCCTCTTGTCAGAGTAAAAAACGTTCAAAGAAGCATGAATAAGTTGATACGGTTTGCGAAAAGAAAGGCGTTTTTTTGCCAGCACAAGAACACATCAGTTCGTATTTGGGGAGAGGCCTGTAATAAAATAGGGAGCATTGAGTCAGTGTCTGTTGAAATAGAGAATGTTACTAAGTTTACGGTGGAAAGTGCCTTGTCAGCGGTGAGACATCTTCTGGAAAAACAATCAATTAACGGCTTTTATACTCCATCTCGCTTGCTCGGTTCAGGTGTTATAAACAGACTTCAACACTCTAGTGAAGTTGTTTTCCAATGATGGTTAGCGGTTAACCACATGATAGCTTGTCGGTTTAAGACCAGAAATATTTTTTCTTATGGCTATTATCAATTATACAGAGAAAGCTAATGTCGTAGAGATCGTAAAAGAGAGAAGAATTAAAATGAAAAGCTTATCCGAGAGGTATGGACGAGGTACTTATGTCTAGCCGAAGCTTTAACTATATTTCATCAAGTTATGTTGTTGCTCTTTTAGATCAAGTTAAACAACTCAATGTCGTCGATAAAACGCTCCTGGAAAACTATGAACGATCATTCAGCCGCCCCAGTAAATTTGTTGATGAAAAATTACTCGCGAAGTTGTTTAATCAGATCGGGGATAAGATATCTGGTACCGATTTATCTTTTAAATTGGGTAAGCAGCTTGTGCTAGAAACCCATGGTTTCCTTGGCTATGGAGCCAGAAGCTGCGCCAATATAAAAGAATCCATTCTAATGGATGTTAAATACCTTAAAACCCAAATGTCCTTTATGCACTTTTCATTTAGCTACAACCAGCAAGAAGGGGAAATAGTTTTTCGCTTTTCATCGGTTGCTAAGCAATATGAATCATTTTTTATGGAGTGCTGTTTGTCTAGTCTGAGCGTAATGTTAGAACAACTTACGAATGAAAAGCTAGCAGCAAAGGTCTATTTAGCATATGACGCGCCTCAGCATAGTGAGCTCTATAAACGCTTTATTTCTTCTGAAATTGAATTTTCTGCAACAGAAAACAAGGTTGTATTTCCTGCCAAAATTTTAGATCTTAAAATAAATTCCCAAGACGAGATTTTGAAATCTATGGCTGAGGAACAATGTAAACAGACACTCAATTTATTGCCAGCAGAGTCGACCTTTACTGAAGATGTAAGGCAGTATCTATTACGAAATCTACAGGAACAGTTCTCCGTTGAATGTGCGGCTAAGGAACTGAATATTTCTGAAAGGACATTAAAGCGTAAACTAAGTTCAGAAGGAACAAATTATCAAAAAATACTGGATCAACTAAGAGAACAAAAAGCAAAAGAACTACTAAGAAATAGCATGCTTAATCTATGTGATATTGCACCAGAGCTTGGATATGCAGAATACCCTGCGTTTATCAAAGCATTTAAGCGCTGGACAGGAGTATCTCCCTCTGAATATAAATCGAGCCACTCATTTAACCAATAAAATGATAACTAAACCTTGTGTTAGGGAGTTGGGCCTGAATTAACAACCTAATAGACCTTTATTGTAATCAGCCAACGATTCTTACTCCTATAAAATTCATATCTCATATAAAACTTGAGAAGCACCACCTCAGTTTTTTTATCACGAAGATATAGTGAGGTTCATAGGATGGAGAATAAAAAGGATAAAGTAACCGCTGCCTATTGCACGCTGAACAAGCTGACTGTGACAGATATCTCTTCGATGCATGTCTTGATTGAGCAGTACTACCATAATGTAGAGTTTAATATTTTTTTCAAAGACCTTGTCAAAAAAGATGGTGTTTTTTTGCTAAGGGAAAACAAGAGTGGTGAGATTGTTGGATTTAGTACTTTCCTAAAAATTCCTTTTGAATGTAATGGGCATAAGGTCAATGGCGTTTTTAGCGGAGATACCATTGTGGATCAACGCTACTGGGGAAATCGTGCATTAATGGCGTGCTTCATTAAAAAACTGCTGAAATTGAAACTAGAGGATATGCATACACCTTTATATTGGCTTTTAATATCAAAGGGATATAAGACATACTTAATGTTAAGTAATAACTTTCCAAAACATTATCCCCATTATCAAAAATCAAGTAGCTCAATGATGTCCAGTGTAATTGATCAGTACTGCAAAAGCCTTTACCCTGAAGCGTTTGATCGTAATACTAAATTATTGAATTTTGGAGATGGCTATCAAAAACTAAAAGACAATGTAGCCCCCATCAACGATGAACTGAAAGTTAAAAACCCGAAAATACGATTTTTTGAAGAGAAAAATCCTACCTGGCGTCAAGGAACTGAATTACCATGTGTCGGCAAAGTTACATCGTCAATGTTTATTACTTTCTATAAAAAAGTTATTAAAGAAAGCCTAGCAAATTAGAAATGGCTGTTTAAACCGGCAATTGGGGCACAAGTGTTGAGTGAGAATAAAGTCTCATACTAATTGACAATATCCAGGGTGGTTTGCGAAACAATCTGATAATAAAGTTGCATACTCACTTTGTCAGGTGAGTCACCCTTTGGGGAAGTTGATTATTTTACGGCGATAGGTAGAAATAGTGAAAAGCTGACATTCGATCAAACAGAATGTACTTGTAGGTCGGGTTTCGCTTAAAGCGCCTACTGCTGGTAACCCGACGCAGTGTAAGCGCATTGTTTGAAGACTGAAGGGTGACCACAATCTCGGTATAAATTCCGACCTACAGATTCAAATTGATACCAACCAACACTCCTTGCCAAGTCTCCAGTTCGCCCTTTGGAGGCTCTGAACGCTCCAACGGCTCTACTCCTGCTTTCGACCCAAAGCGGGCTTCAAATGCGCTATGAATTACTTCAATGATTGGTCATTGCGTTGGTGTGGATGCTATGTCTGCTTACAGATGTGAGTTCAATCGATCGATGCAACACATGATTGAATGAAACTTTTTACCCCCAAATTTGAAAAAAGCAGGGTTGATTAACCCAGCCTACAGTTATTCGTCAGCATTTTTTTAGGAGTGCCTGTCCAAGTGTCCTGGTCCCAACTGGTATTACACGGAGTCTTCTTTATAGACTGCCTGTCCTTGTTGTTTCCCTACTTTAGTCGCGTGATTTGGCCCTTTTAGCGACCGGAGGTCAGCCTGACGCTAATTTTTTATCAAGTGCGCTATATCCAGTTGGTGCATCGAATGTAGCCTGCATTTTACCACCCATTAGTTCATGGACAATTGCTCTAGCAGCTATGCACGGGGGTATTATCCGTCCGCCCGCAAGCCAGAGTGCAATAGCGACTTCCTGTCGTTTCTCTCCTGCGTTACCTTTAATAAATTTTTTGTACGCTCCCTTCGCCTTAAAACCGACCGTTTGAACCGTCCCGACAACTGGCACTATACTTATTGCTTTTTTTGCCCTCTTCTGTTTTTTCTGTCTTATCGTATAGATCAGTATATTTTCACACCCTCTGCAGGTACAGTTGTGCCCCCCTGGATCATTCAATTTAAGTTTGATTTCTTCCAAACCCTTAATATGCTTACTGGTCTTACGCGCCGAAATCGCGGAAGGGATCGAACCAACTAGAGGAATACCAGCCATCGAACATCCTCCGGATAATGCAAGCCCCGCCGCTTTTTTCTTGTACCCCTTAATTTGCTCACGATGAACAAAACCCGAAAGTACATCAAATGCTGCACTCTCGTCAGGGTCGACTTCAATCAGTTCATTGTAATCTGGCATTTTAGTTGGCATTTTATTATTTTCCTTCCATTTTTAGGTTATTTTTTATCATCTATAGAAGTGCTTGTAAATAGAACAAAAACTTATAAGGACACTCCATGGTAGTCAAACAATAAAACTCGAAGCCTCATATTTTATAAAACGGTCTATGTCTAAGTAACTCCATTCCTAGCCTGATTAACCGTCTTTGCTTTAAGGTGACGGCAACACAGATATATATCCGGCGTCAATTAAGAAGGCAGTTGGAACCACCTTCGCGCCCTAATGAGATCCGCAAATTACATAGACACCTTCATAAAGGTATGAAATGCGAACTAACAGATAGACTTACGAAAGTTAGCAGTTCCTGAAGACCTTATGACATCTTTCAAACGATAAGCAGCCGCATTTAGTGGCCAAACAAACGACCACTTATGGCACAAATCAGAAATAAACCTGATCGTCACAAGATGTCAGCAATGGGTCGTTGTCTGCCATAACAAAATGGAGTATAGGTGATAAATACAAGCAAGTCTTAAGTGTCTGCTAAGGGCGAGCAAGAGACATTCCGTAATCTATACAAGCCAATGAATATTGCTGACCAAGCGATATGGGAATAAAGGGCAGGGGCTACGTTTGCATCTGGCAACTTTAAGAAAACCCATTGATGGGTTATGCCACTTTATAGTCTTACCCTCAGGTATAAGGTTTGACTAAAAACGGCCAGCAGAAGAGATTAAAAAGGCTGCGGATAGAATCCATTAAAGCGGGCATCTATGTCTAACCTTCAGTGACGTCTACCATAGCTAATTCTAGAATCTTTTGAATAATATGTTTTGGGGGGGCTATAGGGGTAGTGATATCGAGTTTTCCATCTGCTACTACTACTTTATATGAGCAGTCATTCTGGAGATCTACAATTCTAAAAGCATTTGGTTCCTTGCTCTTTAAGATTGCCCACTCTTGGTCATTCCACTTATTTGCATTTTCGTCGAGTAAATCAACCTTGGATAGTGTACTCAGAGCACAGTCTAGTTTCTCTGCATTCTTTATAGTGGCATCTAGCTTTTTCTTAGTTTGTTCATGTGTTTGTTTAAGCTGGTTGTAGGCAGATTGACTCGATTTTGTTTTTTCCCGTTGTGCGGCTAACTGGCTTTTAGAGCGTCCAAGTAGCTTGTTTGACTCACTACACTCACGAATAACTTTATCCATTTTTTTTTCAGCTGCTGAAAGTAGTGTTTTTAACTTTCTGATTTGGTCATCTTTTGTGATTTCTTCGAGTCTTTCAATCGCTAATGCTGTATCAAATATTGTGGTCATAATTAAAAGCTCTAAACGCTATGTTGGATGAATATGAAAGATAATTAATAAAGTAGATATATTCAAGCTTCATGTATGAATCCAGAAATTGAAGACAAAGAACGAATCTCGATTGGCTTAATTCTAATAGGTAGTGTTGTTGACTCGTCAGATAAAAGCTTTAAAACGTGCCCATTCATATTTAATTAAGCAAGATAAGTAGTAATATAATAGCCCTCATTTCAAAAAATAAGTGGTTACCATGATAGTTGACCTAAATAACCGTTACGGCTTAAATCCTGCACATAGTGAAGTGGTAGATGCGTGTAAAATTATATCACAGTGCGATACGTTAGATATGGGTTGTTCGAATGGCCGTAATGCTGTGTACCTCGGCCAACTCGGGTTTAACGTTATCGCGATAGATACTAATCCTAGTGCCATTAATATGCTGCAAAGCATTATTAGTGAAGAGAGGATGACCGATATTAGGGCTCAGGTGTACGACATTAACAGTGCGAGCCTTGGTGTGGACTATGGCTTTATTGCCTGCACAGTAACCCTAATGTTTCTCGACCCAGCTCGTGTTGATGCTGTTATTGCCGATATGCAAGAGCGTACTCTTGCCGGTGGTTATAACCTGATTGTTTGCGCCATGAGTACAGAAGAATATCCATGCCCAGTTCGCTTCCCTTTTACCCTAAAAGCAGGGCAGTTGCGTGAGGCCTATGAGGGATGGGAGCTGATTAAGTACAATGAAGATGTAGGTGCTATGCATAGTGGCGCGCAAATGCAGTTTGCGACCATGTTGGCGCGGAAACCTAGCTAAAACAAATAAGACACCCATTGTTACGGCGGTTGTCTTACGTTTTCCCAGCAGGTAAGTCGGTACCGTGTTCTGCTCCACAACGTGTTTTTAACATGGACAATCGCCAGCAAGCTGGCTGGTCGCCGCTACGCTCCGCCTGTACTGTGAGCAATATAAGTCCGTGTTACCCACAATTAGTAAACACCTCACTATACGAGATGGGGCTACTTTTACAAACGAATTTAATTCTGTAAAGTCTGCAACATAAAAAGTTCGGTCGCCAAGTAGGAAACATTGGTTCCGCCTCGCGGCTTCACAACAAAGTTTTTAGGGGCTT
>Ga0105351_1000283_pt1 | contig 24456 bp, 18 predicted proteins | sample EN4Hudsemesocosm_FD_83662 | JGI IMG/M metagenome (GOLD analysis project Ga0105351, IMG submission 83662) | Methane-oxidizing microbial communities from mesocosms in the Hudson Canyon - EN4B Hudson Canyon | ecosystem: Environmental > Aquatic > Marine > Cold seeps | place: Hudson Canyon... | reverse complement strand
TGAAAACCAGAACCTCTAGGCATTACCGCAAGATCTTCGTTAGATGAAGGACCATTACAAGCCATATCCCCAACTGACGCTCCATCTAGCAAACCAAAGGTTGTAGGAAAACCAACTTGATCAAACTCTGTAGCCCCCCAACAAAATGAACGGTTACCATAGATAATGCTATTGAGAATCTCAGGGTTCGAGAAGCCACCTACTAATTGGTTATTAAGCTCATTCAAACGATTACTATGAGCATGCGAAACAATACCTGCAGGTTGACGAATCGTTGGACCCTGCGGTGCTGCTGCAGTGAATGCCGATATTGTCGTTGCTGTACTGTCATTATTAGCAATGGTGTCATGGATAATCCTGACATCTAGTGCATCCTGAATTGAAATCCCCGCACCTGCTAGACCAGCCAGATTATTAACAATAATATTGTTAAAGATATCAACCTTGAACCACTCGATTGGATCACCATTTACAACAGGTGCTGCATTAGTTGGATTTGCTGCAACTTCTGCACCATTGATATTGAGTAGTGAAATACCACCACCGTCACCCGCACCAGCCTGGTTACCCTGAATCAGGTTTTCACGAATAGTCACACTACCCGCACCCACTGTTAGCAATGGCTCAACACCCAATTGAAAAGGTGCTGCTACACGCTCACCGGCGATAAAGATACCACCACCATTCACTTCAGATGCTTGCTTAAAGCTTTGGTTAAACAAAATTTTATTATTTTGAATCAAACCACCATCACTTAAGCCCAAATGACCAATACCACCACCATTACCTTGAGTAAAGTTTCCGCAGATACGGTTGTTAGTAATACGATAGTTATCAGCACCAGTGTATAAAGAAATAGCACCACCTGCCCCATCAATCGCACCATTCTCAATAATCATATTGTGATTGATCACTAAGTTTTCGTTAACATTGTCAACAAAAGCGTTATTGAATAGTTTTTTACCATTACCAACCGTAATACCACCACCATAGTTACCTACGTTACCTACTAAACGGTTATTACTGATCACCAGGTTATTGGCATGTTGTGAAGCAAAAATAGCACCACCTGAATCAGATCCAGTAATTGCCAGGCCATCAATACGTGCTTGTCCAGCAACCCATGAAGTTTGACCATTCTGACCACAATCACCCACTACAGTAATACCTGCGCCCTGCATAAAAGAAAACAGTTCCGGCTCATTATTACCTGCATTAAAACCTTGGGTATTTTGATCATCAATCGTACAAAACTCATCATCAGCATTTGTCGAAGTTGACTTAGCTAAATCAATTTTGAGCTTATCACGCCATACCTGAAGTTTTTCAGCCGGACTTTTGCGTGCATTGATAGTTACTGAAAATGGACCCCAACCTTGCAATTTAACAGGCTTGTGCATCCAGATCAGTTCTTCATATACACCAGGAGCCAGCATAATCAAATCGCCTGGCAGAGCTACATCAATAGCATCTTGAATGGGTGTATCACCTGGAAGCGCACCTGCTTGAATAGTATGAACAGCAAAAGCATTACCATTGCTATCAATAGGATTAAGAACATCAGCGACTACAGTAACTGTCACTGAAGGATCAGTAAAATTACCATTAGTATGAGTCACTCGTAATTGATACTCACCAGTAGCTAAAACATTTGGCACAACGGCATTTAATACACCATCAGTCCATCCACCACCTATTGCTAATGGTACTACTGCTCCACCTGCTAAAGGTACTAGCTCTACAGTTCCCGTTCCAACACCAAACCCATAATCTCGTGTGATTTTCAATGGTTGAACACCGTTCAAACCATCATACTTAGGATTAGGTATTTCCAATGAACCAGCAGAGATGATATTTAAAGTACTACCAGGCTGAACCAAAGGTCCATTTCCACCTATACGACTAACTGAATAGATCGCAGGTGTAGTATCTTCTAGCTCACAGTCCACTGGGAATGTGCCGTTGCGAGAAAAAGCCGCTACAGGTACCACTGGTGTATCAAGAATTGTTGTACTACCCGGCATAAACTGGAAGGTATAACAAAACTGACTCATTTGACGATTAAAATATGGATCAATAATCGTAGTACCCGGGTTATTTGGATCTTCAATAGGACCCGCATCATTCATACATGCAGTTAGCATATTGGGTGAATAACCTGACGGACTAGGTACATTCGCAGTAAAACTTGAAGGTACTAATGCATTGTACATACCAAATTCATCTGTATACACACGTACTATTTCACGACCTGACCAGTCTCTGAAAGAAACAGGAACCCAAGGTGGCGCAGCTTTCTCACCAAACGCTGGATTATTAGGATCAAATTCATTAGCAAGATCGTTTAATACCATACCAATTACATGTGATGCTTTTGGCACTTGTGTAAAGTAGGCGTAATCAGTCGCAGCATTTTGCCCATCACCCAATGTAACTTTCTTAAGATCACATAATGGACGATCTTCACCCATAAAAGGAGCTTCAACCAAGTCTTCTGGAGCAATTCCAGCCAACGGATTATCCAAAGTATCTGTTTGAAAAGTCAGATATTGTGGAATGGTATGCAGATCACCAACACAAAGCGCTGGAAGTAGCGCTGGAGTTGGATTAGGCTCGTAAGTCTCACCAAAATCAACGTTTTTATCTTCTTCTTTAACTAAAATATGTCCTACTGGCGTAGCAGATTCAACAATATAGTCACCCGCTGGTAAACCATCAACTTCTACACCGCCTGAAGAAACACCACCGTCAATATAGCTAACAAAGGCATAACCGCCATCAAATACTGCTGGGCGAATTTGGTTGAAATTACGTAAGCCATCATGACAATCAGGTGTTACACCAGTTGATGTTGTAAATGAACCCTGACAACCAGTAGGAAGACTATCATCCCAACTATCTGTAGAAGTAATTTGAATTGCATCACCAGCATCAAAAGTACCATTAGCATTATGATCAATATCCTCAGGTCCTTTTGTTCCACCAGGTACATTCCAGGTAAAAGGCACATTATCTATATCAGCACGCTGAATACCAGCAATACCATTGATATCATCAATTTGACCATCATCAAGATCAATACAGCCATTATTGTTCCAGTCTGTATCTTCAGCACCAGCAACAAAAATACCTATTGGACAGCCGTTATTACCATCACCCATCGTGCCCCAAGGTAATTTATTGTAATCTCCATCAGCATATAAATTAAGTACTACACGAGGAATACCCGCTTCCCATGGCTCAAATGCAGCAAAAGCCGGATTGTCTTCAGCACGCGTTGATGCGTAATAAATAACACCTGAAATACCACCGTTCTCACCTGGTGCGTAAGGTACTTTACCCCATTCAATATAGTTAGTCTGGCCGAGGAAAGTTTGTAGTCCCGCAGTTAAAACAGGCCCTGTTTCTGTACGAGATAAATTATCCCCAGTTGCAGGGTTAATATGCGTTTCACCTACGACTGTACAGTTATCTACAGAGTCAGCAACATCAACCGCTGTACAAAACTGTGGTTGAGGAACAAGAAATCCTTCATGGGTTAAATCATCTCCAGCCACTGTACCATCAGACACAGAACCATGAGTCTCACCTGGACCTGGAGCAGCAATTCCACCACCATTATCAGCAATAAAAGTTGCACCCGTTGCTTTCAAACCAAGACCAAAATCCACCTCAGCAACTAACCAGTTAAAAAATGGAAAGACTTCTTCAAAGGTATAGGCCCCTGTAAAATCAGAAACATTTTCCTGATAAACGACACCATTACGGAAACGTAAAAGAAAAGCCAGATCATTCAAGCCAATTTCATCACCTGCATTAACATCATTACATTCAGCAGTAACACATTGACGTTTACCGTCTTCGTTAATATCGTAAAAAATAGCAGTATCTAATTTACCAAACCAGTTAAAAACAGGTAGATCACCTAGCTCACAAGATAACGCACCACCTTGAGGTGTTTTAGGGTTAATACAACCACCACCCTCAATAGTAAGACTTGAAGCAGAAATTACCACATCCAAGTTAGTGTCCCAGATACTTAATAAGTAACTGCCATCTGGTAAACCAGGAAGTTCAAAATTACTATCCGCATCACACTCTCTAACATAACGAGTTGTTCCACCCGTTAGCAAGCTATCATTCAAAGCTACCATACAGCCAGCAATAGGAAAACCACTGTTAGCACCAAAGAAAGGAGGACGATTCATATGGTTATTTGTCACTCGACCACTGATAGGACCACTAGTCACTACACCAGCTGGAGGAACACGACCAGCAGTAACATCATCTTTATGTACAAAACCAACAAATACATGATGTCCTGGTGGACCAAATTCAACAAAGAAACTTGGCTCATTAGCCTTAACCCAGGCATCAATTACGTGAGACCCTTCAATAGTAGACGTTTGTATCCAGTCACTACCCGCTGGAGGCACGATTTGAATACCATATTTACCTGGCGCAAGATTTTGGATCTTGGCAACACCTTCAGGGGAGAATTTAATATTTCCATCACCCAGTGTTGTCACTGCATGAGTAAGTGGATCATAAACTGTGCCCAAAGGGTTTCCAAAAGCATCAGTAAGCGCAACACCTGATGATGCACCATAACCACCACCACCATCTTCAACAATGATTTTAAAACCATTATCAATACCTGTGGGTGATGCATCAATAGCATTCTCAAGTGGCAGATCAGGTGCACCATTAACGGGTGAATTATCTTCAAACAAGAAGATAGAGATCTGTGCCGTTGGGATTGGCAAGGCGCTAACCACTACAGTGATATCCGCAGCATTTCCAACTGGAACAACTGCACCGCCTAGTGTATGACCATCATATGGTAATACAGAGAGGAAATAGCGCAAACCTGAGTCTGGCTGAGTAATTGCAGCACTTGCTGTAGCTTCTTCACCTTGTGTTGCCACAGGATGATGACTGGCATGAAATGTTGTACCTTGAGAGCGATTGGCTTGAGTGCCAACTGTTCCAGGTAAAACGTTATGGGTTCTGTCTTCCTCAAACTGCCAGCGAAAACCCGGCACTGGGTTTCCCTCTTGATCCACCACATTCACATTGAATGCCTGGACTGCTGAAGATAACAAAAAACCCAAGGTAACTGCACTAATCACTTTTAGCCATTTAACTGGCATAGCGCTGTTCTTTGGTATGTCTTTATTCATTAGGATACTCCATTCTAAAATAACTTAATCGAAGGAACTGACGGAAATTTCCGTTAGCGTTATCTTATGGGATCTCTAAGAATTTTATAATGGGTTGAAAACTGTATTTATATGTACACCCCCCCCAAACAAAGGGTGGGTAGGTAGGGTCAGTATGCAGGGCGGGGTGGGTATCAAATTAGTCTTTGTACCTTTTGAAGTAACAGGCAAGGATAAATGGTGCAATCAATATTATCTTATTGACTTATTCTTCTATATTAATGAAGGTTAAATTTATTTATTGTTATCGCTACCCTGCCTTAAAACGTCATCTTGGCAGGGATGCCGAGATCCAGTGACATGGATGTTAACAACGATCATCGTGAAATGACTGAAGCACATCCCTGTGTTCTGGATACTGGCGTTCCCTGCCAGTATGACGTTTAGCTTGGTTTTGCTTGTTACTTGTAACTGGGTGATTGCTCCGACTTAAAATGCTGATTACGTACGAGTTTCAGCTATTTCATACAATAGCCAGCTTAACTGTTATACGTCATCTCGGCAGGGATTCACATTTTTCTATCCTGCATAATGCCATTTGGGTCAATGCAAATCTGCTCCAGACAGATTTGTGCCGAGATCCAGTATCCAGGGATGGAATGATTGTATATGCTAATGATTCAAATCGTACATCCCTATACACTGGATACCAGCGATCCCTGCTGGTATGACGGGACCAGGGGTGAGCTCAAATGGCTGAAGCTTATGGGGAATCAAGAAAATATAAGATGCATTATTTTTAATCATCTCGATAAACCTAAAACCTGCTCTTCCCTATAGACAATAAAGACTAGCTTCTCAAATCTAAAAACAAAGTATCCAGCAAATTAACAACACCAGGTTCATTCAGACTGTGCTTTGAGATAAAATAGTTTGCACCGACCTCAATTGCTGCAAATTGGTATTCTGGAAGATCTGAAAGTGACATGACCACAACAACTGTCTCGGGGCGCAGGATTTTTATTTTTCCTACACACTCCAAACCATTGCCATCTGGAAGGTTAATATCTGTAAAAACTAAATCAAATTGTTGTGTCTTAAATTTATCAAAAGCATCAGCACAATCGACTGCTTCAACAATAGTTATAGCTGAAAACCTGCCCAAAAGCATTTGAGAAAACATTCTCAAAAATGTTTTGTTATCTTCGATGACTAGAATCTTAATCACAAGTGCTTATCTCTAATGGTGTAAGCAATAAAACCACTATACTCGCGACCCTTAAGTAAGTACTAATTTTTTCCATATCGATATTTTCCTGCAAGCTAAATTTATTTCACTAAGGATTATTACTCCATAATCCTTAATGCTAGCACGCTAAACATACACTGCCTCTAGGGTGAACCATGTATTTTTATTAAAAGGCTTCTTGAAATAGGTAGGGTTTTTAAAGTTTTATATTCAATATATTCTCAATATCAATCGTTTTAAAATCAATTTCTCATTTTATTTTGTTAGTTTTTTATTAATTAAACCCTATAAATTTGCTAGAATGACAACTCAGTTGTTAAATTGATATGTGGCTGAACAATAACTACTGGCCTTATTCTGATATTAAATTCATACCCCATGAATAAAAAACACACTATTTGCATTGGCGATAATCATGCTATTTTTAGAGAAGGAATTAAATCTCTATTATCCACCAACCCTCTATTCTCGGTTATAGGAGAAGGCGAGGATGGTATGGATATAATCAATGTGGTGCGTAAAGATCCGCCTGATATTCTACTACTAGACCTGACAATGCCTAAAATGAGTGGTCTGGAAGTTATTAAAGTTTTAAAAAAGCGTCTGCCAGATTTAAAGATTCTGGTATTAACTATTCATAATACAGAAGATTATATACATGAAGCATTAGCTGCTGGCGCAAATGGTTATGTATTAAAGGACGCCAACTATGCTGAATTGACAAGGGCTATCACGGTGGTACTAAAGAACAAAACCTACCTTGACCCCGCAGCTTCAGACAAGGTTGTACGCCACTATCTGCACCATTCAAAAAAAGAAGTAACAGAACCTGTATCTAACACCTTGACTAATCGAGAACTTGAAATTTTGAAGCTAATAGCAGAAGCTTATACCAATAAAAAAACAGCAGAACACCTTAATATAAGTATAAAAACAGTAGAAAAACATAGGGCCAACCTGATGCGTAAACTCAATCTGCACTCTGCCCCAGAGTTAACGACCTTTGCTATTCAGAAGGGGCTGGTTGAAAGTAGCTAAAACTCATATTTTATCTCCCCCCACAACTGTAGGTATTAAAAACAAATTAAGTTTTTAGAAAAATTCAGATAGTGTCTTCTTTTGTGGTTCCCACTGCCAACTTGCGCAGATTACCGCCCCTCCATCAACCTCGGATTCAATATTAAAAACTCCTCGGGTAAGCTCAACCCTTTCTTTCATACTTGATAAACCCAGTCCAATACTGGCAGGCACATCTGAACGACTATCGTCCAATATAAATCCAACCCCATTATCTTTTATTGATAATCGTAAGCAATCATCAATTTTTCTTAAAGTAATCGTTATTTGAGTTGCTTTCGCGTGTTTAGCTATATTATTAAGAGACTCTTGTATCACTCTGTATAAAACAGTCTTAATTATTTCGGAGAGGTCGCTCTCTGCAACATCTATTGAAGCTTCAAGTTCAATTGAAGTATATACCGCCCTATACTCTCGACTTAACCAGTTAACTGTCGCTTTTAATCCAAGGTCATCCAAAATAGAAGGACGTAGATCCATTGCTATTCTTCGAACTTCTGCGGTCGCATTTTGCAATAAAGGCACAAGCACCTTAAGAGAGTCTATATTCTCAGCATTTTCATCCGTTGTTTCTACAACTTCTTCGATCTTAAACTTGATCGCACTTAAACACTGACCGATACCATCATGTAACTCCCCTGCGATTCTTTTCCTTTCTTGCTCTTGCGCAGTTAATAATTTATTAGACAATGAATGCAGTTCTTTTTTTGAGTTAAGAAGCATCTCTCTGGCTTTCTTACTCTCTGTAATATCGGTTACTACAGAAAAAAATACTTTCCGTATACAACTATCAGCCAGCAACTGGGGGGATACTTCAGAAAAAATAGTTTCTCCCAAAGTATTTTTCCAACTCACACAAACTGGAGTGGTTTTATTATAGTAAGATGCAGAGGATAATTTTATATATTTCCTTAATAAACTTCTTCGACAGGGTTTATCTACAAAATCGATAACGGGTTGACCTACTAGTTCTTCAAAGGTAGAACCCAGAAACTTACTAAATTCAGTGTTTACATAGATAATAATACCTTTACTATCGGTAATCACCACCCCTTCATTCATTCCATCAACCAGTAAGCGGAATAAATCATCACTCAATCGGCGACTTCTTGATCTTCTATTATTACCTAACTCAGAAAGTAATAAACTATCACTTTGATTAAAATCAAAATCTTTTATCGACGTCATAATTCATTACTATTGTTTATTATCATTAACTGTACTAAAGGTGTATTTCTGATACAAAACTCGTGTATCAGGGGGGAGTAATTCTATCTTATAAATAATTAGATTGTTCTAATTATTTAATATTGCTCTCTCTGTTTTATATGTCTTATCCATTGAACTTAGTAGCTAACAAGCTGAATGCAAATAATACCGAGTAAAGCTGACCTTCAATATAGATTGTTTCCGGGGTTTTTCAAGGTTATTTAGGGACATATTATTTTTTGATTGCTTTAGTATTAATGCCTAACGGTCTTATTTGCTAATGCCACTGCAATGCGATTTCTAAATTTATAAGGAACAGCCTGATTCATCATTAAAGCAAACGGCTGCCAGTTATTGTCATCAACTATATACCCTGCTAATGTACTGATCCCATTCATTGTGCCAGATTTCGCATAAATATTAGACTCAATTTCTGGTAGTAATTTTTTCCAGGCTTTGAATGCATGTAATAAATCAACTAACTGCATGGGTGACAATCGATTATCACGCGACAGCCCTGCCCCGTCTTTCATGGTGAAATTTGTCCAATGAAAATGTTTAATTAATGTTTGTTCCATATATTGTTGTACGTCTTTAGCATTTGCAGGTCGATGATTTGTTTCAGCAATAAGAACTAAAACCAGCTGATTAGCCAGGAAGTTAGTTGAATATTTCATCATTGCGGTAACCATTTCAGCCAAAGACTTGCTATTGGTATGCGTGTATAAACGAGCTTGCTTATCCACCCGCCCTCGTACAATTTTATCACCCACTATTATCCCCTGCTTTCGTAAAAAGGCAGCCAATAGCTCTGCAAAATATCGCTCGGCATTAACAGGGTCTGGGCCTGTATTAACTCGCAATGAACGTCTTTTCAATTGGTTTGAAAACGTTTTAGCATAAGCGGTTAAGGGTGTCTGGGCTTCAGCAGAAACAACCTTACCCTTTATTTTTTTAAGATTAATGGTATTAAAATTTGCAGCAATTGCAGAGGGTACTGCATCGTATGGATTTTGACTTACACCTGTACCTGGCAACAGTAAATTTTCTTGAAATAAAGAACTATCCAGTCCAATAGCATTTATCTGTTGTATTCCATGATTTTTCAGGTTTTCTGCAATAACTATCAACTCTTCCGATACTAAAAAAGGGTCTCCACTGCCTTTTATCCAGAGTGTATTTGTTGAACTATCCAGATAAAAATGCGTCTTAAAATGGTAATCTTCGCCCCAATGCTTTAATGCTAACCAGGCCGTGACTAGTTTAGTTGTTGAAGCCGGAATAAAGGCTGTATTAGCTTGATCAGATAAAATGGGATGCCCAAACTTATCAACCATCAATAATCCTGAGTTTTCAAGTGTAGCGAATTTTTCTAAAGCCGTATCTGCAAAAATAGAAGGCGAAAAAATCAACAGCAATAAAATGAATCCAGAATATATTTTTTGCATCTTAAGACCTTCTATATAAAAGGAGGTTAACTCAGGCCATTAATATGGTGTGACCCGATGTTATTAAATTACCTGATTACCCATGAGCTTAAGCCATTTAAACTAAACTCTGGTCACGTCATACCAGCAGGGATCGCTGGTATCCAGTGTATAGGGATGTACGATCTGAGTCATTAGCATATACTTGTTTATATAGCGATACCATCCTTGGATTCTGGATCTCGGCAATCCCTGCCGAGATGACGTATTACTGCTAAGTAGGTGGTTTTGTTAAATAGCTGAAACTCGTACGTAATCAGGTTAAATTAAGGTAAAAAGAGTCTGTTTTAATTTCTCCACCCCCAACCCCCTCCATCAGGAGAGGGCTTAAGAGCAAAAAACATTGACCTTAAATTGCTTAACTTAACGACATTGGGTACGCCCCTATTTACCCACAATATTTTATTGGGGGAATTCTAAAGGCAAGTCGGCTTTTGCCCATGCTGTCATATGACCGGACAGGTAACTAAGGTTTTTAAATCCGGAAAAATAAAAAGCCAATTTAGCAACACCTGCTCTTGGACCATGAGCACAGTACATTACAACCAAATCATCTTTATTATAGCCAGCCATTTTATCAGTGGTGAAAGCAGTCCAAAAAGGCACATGAATAGCACCAGGTACATGGCCCGATTGATATTCGCTAGTTGAACGTACATCAACAATAATCGGGGGGTTTCCCTGGTTTATTTGCGTCAATAATTCTTGTTGTTGCATATAACCGTCTCCCGTTGTTGTACAGCCCAATAAAAACAAATTGATGGTAATAATTAATAATACTTTTTTCATTGCTTGTTAAATTAAAACTGAAGTGTGTCATTATCCATATTAATAGAAAATGCTTTTCCAAAGCCTCCGATATATTTTCCATTAACCGGGGCTAAAGCTAATAAGTGAAAGTCAGGTAAACTCTGTAATAATTCAACCGTCTCACCAAACTTTTCTTTCATTATTAGCATTTGCTTATAATAGCATTCATCTTGTTGCTGGACTTCATTAATTACACAATCAAATACTGCGCGTTCCCGTGCAAAAAGATTTTTAGCTTCGCTTTCTGGCTGAATAAATAGAATGCTGGCCTGATGATTTTGCAGCATATTTTTTGTATGGCTTGCCAACTCACTAACAAAAATATAAAACACACCTTCTTTATCTCTAATATAGGGGGCATAGCTAGATTCTGCTTTACCTTGTTCCGATATCGTAGACAATAGCAGTGTCTGTTGGGACTGGACCAATTGAAGATAATTTTCGTTATAGTCTTTTTGACTGGATATATCCATTATTTTCTCTGAAAAAATAAACCCTATTTATTTGTATGAAAATAAGGAAGTCACTGTTTTTCTAAAAGTTTAGCTATGTAGCCTTATTAAGAAAGCTCGCTATGCCTACAACAGTCAACTGTATGATCATTCACCATACCTACCGCTTGCATATAAGCATAACAAATAGTCGGGCCAACAAACTTAAAACCATTTTGTTTTAAGCTTTCACTCATCTGTTCTGATTCTGGGGTTGATACAGGAACCTGTTCAAAATGTTGCCACTGATTTTGAATCGTTTTACCTTGCACAAACTGCCAGATATAACGATTAAAACTACCCATCTGTTTTTGTATCTCTAAAAAGGCTTTAGCATTCGTAATAGCGGCATTTACTTTAAGTTTATTTCTTACTATGGCCGTATTATTCAATAACTGCTGAATTTTTACTTGGTCATAAAGTACTATTTTTTTGGCATCAAAATCATCAAATGCTTTTCTATACCCTTCCCTTTTATTTAAGATGGTTGACCAACTTAAACCCGCTTGAGCACCTTCCAGAATCAAAAATTCAAATAGTAATCGATCATCATGGACGGGCACTCCCCACTCTTCATCGTGATAGCTTTCTTCTGATTCAGATGAAAGAGCCCAGTCACATTTTTTCATCTTGCTATTTTTTCATCATGCTTTTTAAATCTGCAAACGGATTAAAGGTTGCATCACCACTATGATCTTCTGCTACTGACGCTGAACTACTGCCATAACGAACTTCCTCTTCAAAACGAGAATGTTCATTATCATGACAATATAGGCAAAGTAATTCCCAGTTACTGCCATCTTCAGGATTGTCATCATGGTTGTGGTTTCTATGATGTACCGTTAATTCTGCTAAATTTGCATGAGTAAATTCACGCGTACAACGCCCACAAACCCAGGGATAAAGCTTTAAGGCTTTTTCTCGGTAGTTTTTTTCTCGGCCTTCTTTATATTTACGTGCTTGAGCAATAATATCGTCTGCACTTAATGCTTTATTCATTTTAAATTATCCAGTTAACTTAATTTAAACAATGGTTTACTATGTATTTTTTATAATCATCCTGTGACCGACGAATCACTTCGTATGCTTCATCTCGCCCATAAACATCAGTAATTTGGCAGACATTCTTTTCACCCGGTAAATTCTTATAGGTCAAGAAATAATGTTTTAAACGATTTATATAGGATTCTGGACAGTCAGTAACATCATTCCATTGCATATAGAACTCATCTCCTTTTAGCACCGCGATAATTTTATCATCCGCTTCACCCCCATCAATCATCCGAAAGCCGCCAATTGGAATCGCAGGTAAAATAATATTGCCATGGGTGACAGTACGCTCACTTAAAACGCAGATATCTAATGGATCTCCATCCCCTTTGGTCACCTCAACGCCATTAGAGTTCGCGCGCGCATATTCAGCGACTTTTTCATCACAATGCGTTTGTGGGATAAAACCATAAAGCGTAGGAATACTGTTAGAAAATTTTTGTGGTCTATCAACTTTTAAATAGCCCGTTTCTTTGTCAATTTCATATTTGACTGTATCACTCGGTACAATTTCAATAAACGCGGTCACGATTTCGGGTGCTTTTTCGCCCGCACTTATGCCATGCCAAGGATGGGCTTTGTATTGTATATTCTTCATATTTTATTGATTAAGTCCTTTATAAATTCGTAAGCTGGTATGAGTTTACCCCCCCGTCGCACTCATATGCCTTAAAATAATAGGCTGTTCTGTCAGATCAAACTCATGTTTTTCTGGTTTAATCTGCATTGCATCACTAATTGTTTGCTTAAGTTTTTCCATATTACCTGGGTTCGCTCTGATCACTTTTTTCAAATCGACTGAGTGCTCATTACCCAAACAAAGTAATAAACGCCCTTCTACAGTTAACCTGACTCGATTACAGGTGCTACAGAAATTAGCACTGTGAGGGGAGATAAAACCTACTCTGGTATCTGTGCCAGCTACCTTAAAATAAACGGAAGGCCCGCCAGTATTATCTGCAACTGCCTGTAAATCGAACGTGCCTTCTAAATCAGCTTTAATTGCATCACTGGAATAATATACTTCTGCCCTATCATGACTGTTGACCAGTCCCAGCGGCATTTCTTCTATAAAACTGATATCTATTTCATTATCAACAGCAAACTGGACTAAATCAGTTATTTCTAAATGATTACGGTTTTTTAAAATAACGGCATTTATTTTAATCCGCTCAAAGCCAACTTTTTTTGCAGCGGCTATGCCCTTAAGAACCTTATCCAAATCACCCGTTCGGGTAATTTCTTTAAATTTAACAGGGTCTAGCGTATCTAAACTGATATTTATTCTTTTTACGCCTGCATTTTTTAATGAGTCAGACATTTCTTCCAGCTTTGAAGCATTGGTCGAAAGAACCAGTTCATTAAGTGAGTCAATTTCTCCTATCGATTCTAATAAACCTAAAACGCCTCGACGAACTAAAGGCTCCCCCCCCGTTATACGTATCTTTACAACACCTAATTCAGCAAAGGCACGAGCAATAAAATCAATTTCTTCTAAAGTTAGAATTTGCGCGCGCGGCAAGAAAGTCATTTCTTCCGACATACAATATTGGCACCGAAAGTCACAACGGTCTGTAACGGATATACGCAAATAATCAACCGTTCTTCCAAATCGGTCAACTAACTGGGTTGTTTCTGGGGAATCACTCATAAAAACGATAAAAAACTAAATTAGTTGCTAGATTTTACCATAATTTAACAAGTATTCTCACATCTACTCTTATTAGCTTTATCACAGTGCTTACTTAAATCAGCTATTCTCCTTAGTGACTAGGAATCGTTGAACTGCCAAAACTTTATTGTGCTTAAAAACTTATTCAGCGCAGGTTCATCGAAAGCATTTATATTAGCCACCGTTTATGACTAAAGGTGCCCATCCATACTCAATTTAGATAACTGAAATTTCTTTACATCGATCAAAACATATTTACGATATAAACTGACTCTAATACAAACCAGACAATTTATGATGTCTTGAAAAAACCATTATTAGGAACGCTCCGCATTCCTAAATTTACTACGTAAGTCGAACAAAAGACCAGTTCGCGACATTTAAAAGTCCATCCACATACTTTACTCATTATTAGTGACTGCCTAAAATATCCGTAATATTTTATTTTTCTATCGTGAGTAAAAACTCATTATGACTATATTTCAGTAGCATGGATAAGCCGGATAAATCATATTATTCAATAGTAATTATAGATAAACGATGGAATTTCATAACCCAAATTAAAATTTTCAATACAAACTAAAGATATGGTGAGTATAAACCCAAAAATAAAATTATTAAAAGGGTATGAATTGTTTGATAACGATGCATACAAAAAATGTGTTGATGAATATAAAGAAATGTATGCAGATATATCATATTCAAAAATAGCAGAGCTTAGCCAACTCTATCTTGATAAAGAAATCGAACCTCGAATGATAGAACGCCTTTATAAAAATGAGCTTAAACAACTAAAAACAGAAAGAATCAATGCTCTACAGCTTGTTTTTGAGGGGCTGCACTCTCTCCCTAAAAATAGTCTGGAATTCAGAAAAAACCCTACAACTTTTGCTCCAAAGACAATCCCCACAAAGACGAACAATTTACTTAATGATATACAAACAAGAAATTTAATCAATCTTCACATCAATTCGGCTGCGCATTACATGTTTTTAGTGGTAGAAAATGTTGTTAACTCCCCAAATAACCATGACAGATCCAGCTTCCATCAAACAGTCGATGCCTTTTTAAATGATAGCCGCATTCTTTGCAATGTTTTCGAAAGTGAAAAACTTGGCAATATATACGAATTTTTAAAAGATAATTTCGATGATCTAATTAACAGTTATGCAGATGATGCACTTGACAACATTATTTATTCTGAAAAAGATAAATCGATTAAAAAAGAGCAAATGATGGGCTTTATTAGAAAAAAACAGAGCGAATTTCAACGCATCGTTGATAAAGCGCTTAACGATAATAATTAATTTACATGGAAATTAACAATCCATAAGAAGATCAATCTATTGGCTAATCATTTTTAGATTTTAACTACTAGCAAGGACACTACTCACAAGTCCTCATGAAGGTATTTGCGACGTATATTGAGGAACTGCCAGCAATAAACGGTGAATGTCTCTGTAGTTATTAATACCCCAATAATAAGTAACTTGTATGCATCATGTTAAAAAACAATTCACGCCAAAAAAACATGGAATCTGAAATGCAATCTATAGATATTTTACGCCTTGTTATTCCCCAGATTTCAAAATACAACCTAGCAGCAACTCCAGTCAACTATACCGTCTGGTATGAATATTACCGATCAATAAACATAGACTTAAAACAAGCAATCAATGAATATATAGAACAGGGGAAAAAAATTACTAATGAGCTGCTAGAAACTTTCTTTGATAACTTTATTTCTGACCAAGATACAAAAGCCTTTAAGCAGGCTCAAAGCGAATTAATTCACTTAATCTCACATCTATCGGAAACGACTAAAACAGCCGATTCCAGCGCCTCTAATTTCCAACAGTCTTTACAGGGCTATGGGAAACAAATTGATAAGCCAACCACCACCCCACCTAATCCCTTGGATATTATTGGTAATTTAATTACTGAAACTCAAACGATGATATCTTCCTTGCAAACCATGCGCAAACAGATCAATGAAAGTCAAATACAAATTAATGAACTCGAAAACAAATTGAATAAGGCAACTGTCGAAAACTTAAATGATATTTTGACTGGAATTGCAAATCGCAAAGGTCTTATTAAAGCTTTTGATGAAGTGCTTCTACAGTCTCAAAAAACCAGGTTTTCTGTTTCCTTATTAATGTTAGATATTGATCACTTTAAAAAAGTAAATGATACTCATGGCCATTTAGTAGGAGATAAAGTCATTAAATTTATCTCCGAGACTCTGGTGACACAAATTAAAGGCCAGGATACTGCTTCTCGATATGGTGGAGAAGAATTCGTCGTATTATTACCAAATACTAGTTTGAAAAATGCACATATAATTGCCGAGTCTATCAGAACCAAAATTGAAAAAACACGTCTTCGTCGTAGCAATAATCAACAGTCCTTAGGCCAAATAACTATTTCTATTGGAATTACTCATTACCTAAAAAATGATTCTATTGAATCATTTATTGACCGTGCTGATGCTGCGATGTATGAATCAAAGCAGAATGGTCGAAACCGTGTAACCATCTATAATCATGAAAATTAATTGAAGACATATTATTCGATTTGATGAAACAGGTTTATTTCGGGGGAATCACTCATAAAAACGACTTAAAACCAAACTATTTACCAGATTTCAGCATAATTTAACAATCATTCTCGCATCTAGTCTAAGGTAAAGCTAAAATAGATGGATTTAGCCATTTCCTTATCAATACCTGTATGAAATTAAAACTCATTCTACTTAGCTGTGCTTTATTACTTTCATCTCAGAGCTATGCAGCTGAAAAAACAAAACTACGATTAGCTGTGCTGGCTTTTGGTACCGTTAACTGGGAATTAAACACCGTAAAAAACCAAAAACTATTGGCTGATGCTGATTTTGAACTGGAGATCCTCCCGGTAGCAAACTCTCAGGCCGGAAAAATTGCCCTACAATCAGGTGCTGTCGATATGATTGTTTCTGACTGGATTTGGGTTTCACGGATGCGATCTACAGGATCAGACTTTAGCTTTTATCCCTACTCAACTACAGCAGGTGCCTTAATAGTTCCTGCAAACTCTGGAATTAAATCACTAGAAGATTTACAAGACAAAAAATTAGGGATAGCAGGCGGTGAATTAGACAAAAACTGGTTATTATTGCAGGCCTTAGCTAATCAACAAAAGCAACTAGAGCTTAATACCTCGGTTGAAAAAGTCTATGGCGCGCCCCCCTTATTAAATCAACAACTATTACATAAGCGAGTAGATGCTGTTATCAATTACTGGCACTTTGCAGCACGGCTTGAAGCCAAAGGCTATAAACAGCTAATTAATGGTAAAGAAATTTTGCAGCAATTGGGCATTCAACAACAAGTGCCTACCTTAGGCTATGTTTTTAACCGCCAGTGGGCAGTGCAAAATAAAAAAATACTTAAACAGTTTCTTAACGCGACTCAAAAAGCTAAAGACTTAGTCTGTCAATCAAATGAAGCATGGATGGCTATTATTCCTCTAACCAAAGCTAAAGACCCTCTAACACAAAGTACTTTGCGCGAGCGATACTGTGATGGACGAATCAAACAATGGGGAAACAAGGAACAACTGGCCGCAAGCAAAATTTATAATCTAATACGCAAACTCAGCAATAATAAACTGACAGGAAATTCAGAGATAATTCAACCGGGTACTTTTTGGAATAATGAGTCTCAATAAGCGATGAATTTATCAGACAAAATACTGCCAACACTGTCATTTATATTATTAATTGCACTATGGCAGGGACTAGCCGTTTTTATCAACGATAATACCTTACCTACTCCTTCAGCGGTTTTAACTGTTTTTTGGCAGGAAATTGAATCGGGGCAACTCCCGCATCATTTAGGCATTACTCTATTACGTTTACTGGTCAGCTTTTCCATTGCCATGCTTCTAGGCTGCGCCATAGGCATCGTCTTAGGTAGAAACCAGAAACTGGATGCTTTTTTTGATAACTGGCTGGTGATTTTTTTAAATATCCCGGCATTAGTCACTATTATTTTATGTTATGTCTGGTTTGGGCTGATTGAATCAGCAGCGATACTTGCTGTTGTGATCAATAAATTACCCAATGTGATTGTCACTATCAGAGAAGGTACCAAGGCGCTGGATAAAGATTTATTAGAAATGGCCCGCTGTTACCACTTTAGTAAAAAGAAAACATTTTTACATGTTATCTGGCCTCAATTGCACCCTTTTGTGATGGCTGCCACCCGTTCTGGCTTGGCCTTAATCTGGAAAATCATCCTAGTCGTTGAATTACTCGGACGTAGTGATGGCATGGGCTATCAATTACATTTGTTTTTTCAATTATTTGATGTTGCCAGTATTTTGGCTTATACCATTGCCTTTATTATGGTGATTCAATCAATAGAATTTCTTGTGTTAAAACCCTTAGACAAAAAAGCATTGCGGTGGAGACGATGAGCGATATTCATATTGATATCAAAAACAAAACATACACTACAGCTGACTCTCGCCAGCATACTGCAATCTCTGAATTAAAATTATCCCTTCCAGAGAATCAATTTGTTTGTTTAGTGGGGCCATCAGGGTGTGGCAAAACAACGTTATTGAATATTATTGCTAACTTGGATACTGATTATCAAGGCGAAATAGCATTAGGTCTACATCATAAAAAACCCAATATTGGTTATATTTTTCAAAACCCACGCCTACTTCCCTGGCGCACCGTTAGAGAAAATATTGAACTGGCATTAGATAGTCCACAACCTGAAATAATTGACTCATTACTTGAAGCTATGCAATTAACTAGCATTCAAGACGTCTATCCTGAACATTTATCTTTGGGTATGAGTCGACGCATAGCAATTATTAGAGCCTTTGCCATTAACCCGGATATTTTATTAATGGATGAACCGTTTGTTTCTTTAGATGCCCCCACTGCACGTCAAGTGAGAGCCTTATTAATCAATCTATGGCAACAACGTCCTCATACTATTTTATTTGTCTCTCATGACCTTCGAGAAGCAATTGCTCTGGCTGATAAATTAATATTTCTTTCTACACCGCCGATGTCTGTCACCAGTGAAATTGCAGTCGATATTTCTAGAGCTGATCGAGATGATGAAACAAAAATTGAAAGTTTTCGTCAATATTTATTAAGCCAGCATCCTGAAATCAAAGGCCTTCTTTAACTGAACTTTTTTCTTCAGAGAGATAGACTTCCCACTAATAAGTTTTCACTTATAAAAAAGTTGCAGAGTCAAAAAAAATACACGATACTTAGTGCAAGGTTTTACCTTTTTTTATTACATGCGTATTAACAAAGCACAGCTTATAAGTTGTTTTCACTTTGTTTCTCAAGGCTGTTGACAGCAGGGATGCTGTCGCCAAGGCTACATGGATGTATTTACGCCGTGCCTTGCGAGACTGAGTGGAAGCAACCTGTGGTTAGTTAATTGCCATATTTTATTATACTTTGCGAAATTTATGGAGGGGTTACTCGTCATTAATGGCTTTGGCTACTCAAAGTATCTACCCATACTGTTTAACTACTGGAATATTAAACAATGAAAAACAAGATCTTAGGACTTTTAATTGCAGGTATTATTTCTAGCCCTTTAACTGCAATCGCTGAAAGCAAATACCCTGCTGCTAACTTTGAACCTAAAGTAATTTTTGCAGATGAATCGGCAAAATCAACGGGTAGTTCAAAAAAATCAACTTTTGATGCTGATTATCCAGCTGCTAACTTTCAACCTACAGTTCTTTTTGTTGATGCTTCTGCAGCTTCTAGCAGCAGTGCATCTAAAGGTGAAACATCAGCATTTGATCCTAAATATCCAGCAGCAAATTTTGAACCTAAAGTAATTTATCCTTAATCATTCAGGAAAAAGTTAAAAATTTAAGTTTCTGGCTATAGATAGCTATAGTGACTGGAAGTGAGACCTTAGTTTCACTTCCAAATCAATAACATTGAGAATATTTGTAATCCAGAAACCGTTTTATAAAAAGTTAAATAAAGACAAGTTTTGAACTCTTGAAAAGGCTTGTTGTGCTGCTTGAAGTGCTGTTTGTTCTATATTAAAACGACTAATTGCCTCGGCATAATCAAGATCTTTAATACCAGATAACGTGGTTTCCATATCTAACACAAACTTTTCGTTTTGAGACTCTTGATCATCTAAAGCCCGCATTCTTGCACCAACAGTTGTACGAACCTTCAAAAAGTTATCTAATGCTAAATCTATATCAGCCAGTACATCGTTTGCTGTCTGACTAAAAATTCTTCCAGTATCACCCGATGTAAACCCTGTACTATCAAGGAATTCACCACTGATCTGATTAATTTGTACCGAGGCATTAGACCCCGTACTAAGCGACCTAAATTCAATCGGGTTTGCTGTTGGGTCTATTTCAATTTTCCCATCAATTGGAGATCCTGTGATTTGAGCTTGAATGGCCGCAATTAATGCTAAATGATCAGCATAATCAGCTGCCAGAACAATTTCCTGTTTATTTCCTTTCTCATCATTTAATTCAAATCGAGTGACGGTACCTGCATAGGCTAAAGAAGGTGGCAATGGTATTGGTGGTGGTGAAGGTATCGCTTGGTTACCAACAATTGAAGCCCCAAGATTAACACCTTGCCCTGCTTCGCCCGATGCAAAACCAAAGTCTGTTAGAAACGTGCCAGGGCCAACAGCACCAGTAATAGCAATGGTAGAACTTTGCCCTTGAGTTGTTGAAATAAATTCAATCTGATTACCATTTGATCTGACGTCAACATTTATAGCAGCCAAAGCCGCTGCATTAGTTGTTTTAATTGCAGAAACAACATCATCTAAACTTGTATATGTCGCAGCGGGTAATGTGATGGCGGAAGCCCCTTGGTCTCCCGTTAATGTAAAGACCTGAGCCCCACCTGAATAATCCACTCCAAAGCGCATAAAACGGTCGCCTGTTATGACGGCTTCAGGTACTTCATAAGTACTTTCCAAGGCTAAAGACAATGCTTCTAAAGTATCAAAAATACTTCGTTGATCAATTTCAGTGCCATTGATCGTTGCATTTCCCTCCTGGCTAACAGAGGGAATGTTCATAAAAACATTAGACCCTAAATCACCATCAGCCACTTTTCGCTCAGCAGCTATATCCAATACACGTTGATTAATCCCCCCCTGATAAACATAAGACCCTACCTCATTATCCCAGGCAACAGCGGGCGTTGTAGACAAATCACCTGAAAAAATATGTTCCCCATTAGCATTTTTGGTATTGGCAACCCCAACCATTTGTTGTAACAATTGATCAATTTCAGACTTGATTGCTAAGCGATCTTGCGTTGTAATCGTCGAATTAAGCGCCTGCACAGTTAGCTCTTTCGCTCTGAACATTATATTTTCAGCGGTCTCCAAACTGCCTTCCTCAATGCTCAAACGAGATCTCACCATACCAATATTATCTTGATACTGTGAAGTCTTATCAATTGTTTCTTGCAGGCTTAAGATCTTTACCGCAGCAGCAGGGTCATCACTTGGCTTTAATATCTCTATGCCTAATGATAATTGCATCTGGGTCTTGGACATTTTAACTTGCTGGGCATTCATTGCATTGACGCCCAATTGTTGTGCCCAGGATGTTGATATTCTCATAACGTCTCTCCTACCTTACCGCGCCAATCAAAGATTCAAACAAGGAATTACTGACTGAAATCATTTGAGCAGCTGCCTGATATGATTGCTGAAACTTGATTAAATTTGCAGCCTCTTCATCAAGATTGACACCTGACACATTACTCCAGGAATCTTTTGCATTATTTAATAATGTTTCTTGTGCTGCTGTTGCTATTTGTGCCGAACTGGTTAATACCCCCACCTCAGATACAACCAAGCCATAGGCATCTTGAAAAGAAGCCGTTTCACCTAACATGCCTTGTTTATTTTCTAAACCTGCCAGTAACAAACCATTCCTGTTATCACCAGACATGGGTCCGTTGACAACATAATCAACATTATTACTATCTGTCGCTATATTTGTTGCTAAAGCAACTTTTCTAGGATCTGTTATATTCTGGCCAATGGTACTTGCCGCAGTAAAAGTGGGTCTGATTAAAAAGGAATCACCTGCAGCTAATCCACCCACTGGCAATATAGAAATAGTAATCCCTGGTAATTCATTAGCAGGAATGACTGGTGTAGCTGTTAATACGCCTGCAGTATTTGTTAATTGAATACTGGTATTATCAGCAATTCTGGTTAAGGTATAGATAGGCCCTGCAGCAACATCCAATTGATAGTCACTGAAATCAATGTTTTTGACATTGGCTTTATCAAACATCACATTAACAGAAGAAGTGACGGCATTTGTTGAACTAGCGGCGACAGGAATAGAATCTGTCCCCATGCCTTGGCCTTTAAAATACAAGCCACCTAAATTACCATCTAAATCGTAACCCGTTTCATGAATATTATTAAATTCCATTGCAATACTTGCAGCAACAGCCCCTAACCTTTGCTGAGCTGGGTCTAATACTTCATCTCTAAATCTTAGTGTTCCAGCTAATGCCCCTCCAGTAACTTGGCTAGTCACCACAGTCTCTATGCCTGAAGCAGTTTTAAGCGTTACATCCAGAGTTGTTGGATCAAACTTTGAAGGTTGAGTTGAAATTTCATTAGCGTTTCCATCAAGCACCAGTACCTGTCCTTGCCCCATAAAAACACTGACCATCTCACTATTACCTGGTACCACTGATATATCAACCAACTCAGCTAACTGGTTTAATACCGTATCGCGTTTATCTAATAAATCATTTGGCTGTTGATCACCACTAGCCTGGCCTTGTGCATTAGCAATTTGTATATTTAAATCTGCAATTGATTTTGCAAAAGCTGTAATTTCATCAGCCATCACTACCACATCAGTATTGACTTGTTCACGAATTTCCGTAAACCTGGCATTCATCGTATCAAAGCGACTCGCTACAATTTCTGTTTCAGACAGTAAAACCTGTCTTGCTGGTATGGACGAGGGATCATCTGTCGCGTCATTGACAGCATTAAAAAAGTTTTTAATCGCTGGTGACATACCGACTGTAGGGTCAGCTAAAATATCATCAACTTGTGTCGCTAATTGACTGTACCTGTCAACATCACCAAATGCAGAGGTACTTGAACGTAATTGTGTGGTGATAAACTGATTATAACTTCTGGTGATATTGTTAATGGATACGCCTTTACCCAGATACCCAACACCAATCAATTCCTCTTTCTTAGTTACCAAGTCTACCCGTTGACGACTATAACCTTCAGTATTAACATTTGTAATATTATGACTTGTAGTTTCCAACGAACGCTGGAAAGCCTGAAGCCCCGTTATCGCTGTTCCTAACATACTACCAGCCATTTCTGTATCTCCTTACGATTTATCTGAAGTTGAGTATTGCTTTAATGCCAACGAATCTGCAGTATTATTAACCACTTTACTTTGGTAAATTTTCATCACTTTATCCGCATAATCTGGATCCGTCGCATACCCTGCTTGCTGTAACTCATGCATATATCGTTCCGCTTTTTCTGCCATTTTTATGGCAGTCTTATATCGAGGGTTAGTTTTTATGAAATCTACATAATCATCAAAACTTTCTTGATATGAAGCATAAGACCTAAACCCGGCTATTTCAGGTTTAGCAACACCGTCTTTAAATTCTAAGGTAGAAACTCGGGTCTGATTTCCTTGCCAAGACTTATCAGCCTTGATGTTAAACAAATTATAACTACTGCTTCCATCACTAGACTTTATAATGGATTTCCCCCAGCCTGTTTCCAGTGCTGACTGAGCTAATAAAACATTGGCATCAACACCCAGTTTTTTTGCTGCCTGTTCGGCATAAGGACGTAATTGATTGACAAAATCTGCAGCCGAATTAATACGCAAATCCTGTAAACTTTCACTTGTTGCAGCGGGTTTCACCTGATCACGGCTAATTTTTGCCGCATTGATCATTAGACTCCGCCTTTCATAGTCTGCAATACCTTGGGCCTTTACCACATTATTTGATTGATCAGGACTTAGCTGCCTTTCAATAACCTCAGCCAAGCCCATCCCATGCTCACCAGATAAATGTATCGACAATTGCTGATCATACATATCTCTGTAAAAATCACTTTGGCTACTATCTAAAATTCCATCAGCTAACTTCACTTGGCGCATGCTTTTTAACATCATGCCAACAAAAACCGACTCAAATTGTTTC
>Ga0105351_1000274_pt1 | contig 24755 bp, 18 predicted proteins | sample EN4Hudsemesocosm_FD_83662 | JGI IMG/M metagenome (GOLD analysis project Ga0105351, IMG submission 83662) | Methane-oxidizing microbial communities from mesocosms in the Hudson Canyon - EN4B Hudson Canyon | ecosystem: Environmental > Aquatic > Marine > Cold seeps | place: Hudson Canyon... | reverse complement strand
TGGCGTGCTACACCAAACTAACGATAACTCAATATCATACATAAATGGAACTGAACGATATTCAGGTACAAAAAAAGACGCATAATAAGCGTCTTTAATATTAAAGGTGGTGGCCCTCCCTGAACTTAACTTAATCTTTAATTTGTTGATATTTAACGTTAATGGTAAGTTGCTTTTGTTTTAGTGTTACTTTGAGTGTTACTATAAAAAAGCGTAATAAATTGACTTGAACAGGGGACTTATTAGCTAAAAAATAAATATAAAATAATTTTCTAGGTATACGATATTGTGCTTAGTTCATTTACAATTTTGCTAATACTTAAGAAAACTGCCGCTTCATCAATATGACTAATATAAAATATATACATTGCCATGAACACTCAACCCTTTAATAGAGTGTGTTTGTAGTGACGCTTATTAGTTGGCCACTACAACATTTATTATATGTAGGGTAGTAAAGCTAATTATTAGTTAGCCCAACCATGTAGTAAAGAAACATTTTAACCTCATCTGTCCAAATATCATTATGTCCACTCATTACTTCTTTATTAGTCCATATATTAAGGTAAGGACTGTTTGGTTGGGTTATATTTCTTGATGTAAGGATAGTTTTACCAAAATTAATAGCCCCATCCTGTAATGAGTTAGTCCATACTTCACCGTCAAAAGATGACAACAATACAGCGGGTTCTTGTAAAATCCTATCTTTCTCGCTTGTAGACAGTGATTCATCATCGATTGCCTTTAGATCGTGAGATAAGAGAAGCCTGTTATGCCCGACAGCATATCTATCAGTATCAGCATTGTTAATTTTTATAGTTTCTTCTCCAGAAGGCAAACAATGAGTCAGATCGACTATTCTATGAGTTTCCATTAGAACATTGACTCTCCGGCCCGTAGGGAAAGCCCAAGCATTAGGTTTGTCAGCATCAGAACTTAAAATTGCGAGTTTAGGTTTTTGACGTGAATTGTAAGTTTCACAATTTTGTTGAGATAACTCAAATAGACTAGCGTACTTTATACCTTCAAAGGCTGGGTTTAAAAGTACTACCAGGTCACCATAACCATCGACAATATTATTTTTAGAGGCTCTTCTATTTATAAAGCGTTCTTCTAGTATCGGTCCGACAGCAGAATAAAGGGCAGCTGCGCCAAAACTATGCCCAACTGTTATCTGTCTATGATTTTTATTTTGTGAATGGTTCAGCGTATCCTCTATTTGAAGGAGTAAGCTGGTTAAACCTTGAGTTCCTATTTCATGTGCTGTATTTTTCCGCTCCCAAAAAGTAAAAAAGTTCACCAAGTTTATGCGGTCCAAAAGAGGAACCCTGACAGAGTCTCCTCGCCAACCAACATATACACCTAAAACTTTCTTATTAGTATTATCAGCAGCTTCAGATAGTACATTTCTAAATTCTACTATATTGCTATCTTCTGGTTCCCCTAACGCGTTATGATGCCAGCCGTGTACGAAAACAAATAGCAAGACATCCTCTTCATTAGCTAATTTTTTATATCCATCTAAAAGCTTATATGCCTCTTTTCTATTATGTATATACCCTTGATCTCCAAATTCAAAAAAGCTCAATAAATACTCGCTTCCTTTTTGTGTCTTTGTGATTGTTTGGGCACTATTAGGACAATCATTAGTATTTTGATATATACATGGGGAGACGTAATCTGTTCTATAAGGTTTTGTAGTTGTACAACCTGAAATTAATAAAAGTAATAGCGAAGCGATTAATAATGAAATTTTCATATCGAATCCTTTAGTTATTAGGAAACAACTAAGATGATTACAACATTAAATCAACTCAAATCCTTTTGTATTATTGGGGTTACTTGTTAAGACTTTAACCAATTATAAAGTCGTAATATCACACTATAGTTAATCATTTACGATATTGAAATAAAGTATAAAAATATGGGCTATCTTGATTTTCAAAAATCTAATAAAAAAGGAACTCTTGCCTTAGGAAATAGAATGTTAGGCTTATGTCCATTACAAATAGGTATTTGGGCTAAAGCATCCAAGCTCTTCATTGCTTTACTTATGTTAGTTATTATATCTGGGGTGACTTCAAGTGGCTCTGATAAAGGAACTCTAAAATCATCCCAGTGAATGGGTATAACTGTTTTTGCACATGTATCTACAACAGTAGATTTCCAATATTTGACCAAATAATCAGAAGGTTGCTCCCCTAAAAGGCCAATACTAAGGAAAACAGTATCAACCTTTATGTTATTCGAAGTAGCCCAATTCTCAGGAAAGTTTGCGCTTGGAACTATTAAGATTTTTGCTTGGGGATGATTGATATAAAAACTGTAAATGTCGTCGCTTTTAATAAATTTTGGAGAGAAAGATAAATACAAGAATAATTTTTCTAAAGCTTTCTTAGAAAAGCTTTTTTTTACGTGGTCAGATGGAATAAATGATACTTTAAAGTTACCTATTGTTAACATTTTATTTGATGTAATTAGTTGTTCATTATTCGCATCGACAATTTTTAAAGTTCTTGGCGATCCTATTAACTTTGCCTTTTTTGCATTAGCAACTGCGGCTGAATCTTTTGCATGATCAAAATGAGAGTGTGCAACTAACACCACATCAATTGTTTTTTTATCAATAAATCCTATTGCATCTTTATTGGTTTTCATCCTGCTAATTATTGAGCTTGGTAAACTCTCTCTTGTAACAAAACCATCTATTAATACAGAATTGTGTTCATCTGATAATAATACTGATGATGTTCCATAAAACTGGGCAATAAGTTTATCTACAGAAGTATTCTCAGGTGCGGGTTTTATGTATTCTTCTGGAACGTAGCGTGCACAGCCAGTTATTATTAAAACCCAAATAAAAATAATTAGCTTCTGTAATTGGCTGTATTTATCATTTCTAAATTCCATTTTGTACCTTAACTATCATTAGCTATAGCTTGATAGATATTGTTGTGAAAATATGCAAAATATAATAGTCAATAAAGCTGATTTAATAGCATATTCAGATCAGTAATTAGTATGGGAAATAATCGAAAGCTGACCTTTATTATCGAATTTTAAGTGTGATTTCGATTGAATTTATTATTAACGTAATGGCTAAGTATAGTCTTAGTTTTCTATTTAACCTTGTTGTTTTATGATTTTTACAGATAACTTACGTAGTGACTTACTTTGTTTAAATAGCTTTTAATTAAAAAATGGCCAGTCAATGAGTATTGAAGTCATTTATCAAGATCTTCGTATATTGGAAGGCATTGGACTGTATTGGACACTAATCTATTTTTCAAATAAAAATATTAATAAAATTAAAAGATTACCTGTTTATTTTCGATTTAAATCACAGTATATTACGGAGGTCTTTGGATCTTAATAGCCTTTGATGAACTTAAATTTTAGGACATATATTGAACAATACATCTTATAACCTATTTGTTAACAGAAACCGTTCTAACGAGACTATTGAAGAAGTTTCTGTGGCTGAAGAATATCGTAAAGTTACTGAAAAATGTGAAGACTGGCTTAAACGTCAAAAATCGAAGAAAGTATCTTTTGCCGTGAGGAATTCAATTGCGAAAAATATTGTTTTAGCGCCATTGGAAAACTTTATTTATACGGTAATGAAGAAAAATGCAATATTGCAACTTTACATTACTAAATTTTTGAGCGTTGTTGCTAAGCAAAAAGAAAACACTCAATCATTTATTTTATCCAAGCTAAGGTGCTTTCGCCGAAAAATCTTAGACAGCATTTTTATCCAATCTTTTATTAGCCGCTTTACGCGTCAATATATTCAATTACTTCCTGCATCGTAATTTAGCCAGCCCTAAATAAGCGTTAATTCTTAGCGCACCTCTAATTATTTAATCAATGTTATCAGCTTCAAATAGCTGTGACGGACTGACTACATCTGTAGGAATTACAATGAAAAAAATTATAGTTATCGATGTAACACAATTACCAGTAACCCCGCTATCCAATACTTCAGTGAGCGGAGGTGTAAAATGTTAAATTCACCATTAAAAATTCAACGTCAACGCGAAGTACTTGAGCAATACGGCTTCAAAAAATCAACACTTTATACTCGAATTAACGAAGGTTTAGTTCCTCGTCCTATTTCATTAGGTGGTCGAAGAGCTGTAGGTTGGATTGAACATGAAACCCAAGCAGTTATTGCTGCAATGTGTGCGGGCAAATCACAAGATGAAATTAAACAACTTGTGATTGAATTAGTCGCTCGACGCAGTCAACTTAGGTAGGGAGATGTTATATGAAACCAACTGAGTTTAATAAGCCGTTTATACCTACCCAGATAACAACAGGATCATATCTACAGACAGTTAATCACTATAACGTCAGTATTAATGAGACATCAAGCTATGGCTATATAGGGTATTTAGTCCAGACACATTGTCCGGAAAAATCACGGGACAAAATGATTTCAAATATTGATTTAATTAAAGTGGTTTTTCATAAAAAATCAGCAGATAAAATAAAGCAAATTAAAGCGTTACTCGAAGTGTACTTACGTCAAATTGGAATTGCAGTTTCAACAAAAAAGGCGACATTACGTCATCATAAAAATGGAAACAAATTATTTTCACTTGATGAGACTCATAACGGCTGCGGCTCTATAAAGTGGGATATAAATAAAGGTATTATTCAACTATGGCTATCGGGCAATGGCTGTCAGTATATTAATGCCTCACTGCAAAAGTGGCAGCCAATCTATGCACTTTTAAAGCAATATAGGGGCAAAGTTACAGAAGTAGATATTGCTGTTGATGATTACAGCGGTAAGTTTAATTTGCGCTATCTACAAAAAGCTTATTCAGCTGGCGATTACAACCCAGCAAAAGGAGCAAGGCCTGTCAGGAATCCCAAAGAAAAGCACAAGGGCACTGAATATTTAGGGAGTAGTGATTCAGCTAAATCGCTTTGTGTATATGAAAAATGGCGAGAGTTGAAACTTGCTAAAGTACACCCATTGTATGGCTTGTGGATACGCCATGAAGTCACATTGCGAAGAAAGAATAACCACATTATTAGTGAAGATGTGTTGCTTAGACCTGATGATTACTTTGTTGGTGCTTACCCTAAAGTACATAAAAGAATAATCAAAACGGCAACCCCCCGTTGCGCAAAACGAGAAGTTGCTTTAGAACGTACAAATTCATTTAGTCGCACGGTTGCCAGTGCAAGGCATCAATATGGCCCTACGTTTGGTAGCTGCATAAAACTCTTAGGAGATAATGAAGCAGCGAGTACGTTATTTTCTCGGGAGGGGAGTCCTAAAAGTCTTAAACTACCTAAATTTCTTAATGAAGTGACGCTTAAAAAAAGCGTAAGTGAGTATTGTGATACCACCTTTAACGAACACTTTTGCGCACTAGTTTTATCGCACGTTAACTCGAAATTCAGTTCAAGTGGAAGGAGGGCTTAGGGTGACGACACAACGAATAGCTATCTCTAACCGCACCATTGCTTCAATGAAAAATAGCGTGACAGTCACGCAATTACGAGACCCTAAAAAATCGCTGTATTTTAGGTACAGCAAAGCGGATAGGGACAAAGGTGTGTTCTATGCCCGCATGTATGCAAAGGGTAAGGATAGTATGGTGCGTATTGGTAAATTTCCCGAAGTTAGTGCGCAACGTGCATTGCAGGCTATGAACAATATTCACCTCAAAGAAGCGCATTTTAATCAAAGTGAGTTTACCTTGATTGGAGAGCTATGTGATTGGTATATCGTACGTACTAAAAGCAACAAACAAATTAGTGATAAAACGATTAAACAAACTGTGTCGTTAATAACTAACCACATTAAACCGTATTTGGTGAATGTACCTATTGGGACTGTTAAAGATGGCTTGCTTGATAAACTCTGGTTTACCCCTATTCAAAATCAGCTGGCGTTATCCACTATATCGCTTGCACTGGTTACGTTAAATGCGATGTTTACCTGGGCAACTAAGCTAAATTATATTCCACAGAATCCTGTGGAAAAACTATCGCTTAGCAGTTTTACAAATCGGCGACCAAGCGTTAAAGCAGGGAGACTAAATGATAAATCACTAAAAATACTATTTAAAAATTTTGATGAGCTTTCAATAGAAAATAGAATGTTGATTGTATTACTTGTGCTTCACGGTACGCGTATAGGTGAAACAACCACGGCACGTTGGGATGATTTTGATTTCGAAAATCAATTGTGGCGAATACCGGCAAGTAAAACCAAAACAAAAAAGGCACATACATTACCGTTAACACCACTAGCGGTTAGTTGGTTAAAATCTTACCGGCGCTATCAATACACACATAGGCGCTCTCAATACTTATTTCCACAAAAGAGCAACCGGCGAAAACCACAAAGTGCCAATGTAAGCTCTCGAATAGTCAGTCATATTGCGAAAGGAAACTGGACAGCACATGATATAAGAAAACATGCCCGTAGCTCTTGGTTAGAATTAGGTGTGGATTACATCATTGGTGAATTATTGCTTAATCATAGTTTGAGTAAACTTGACCAAAGTTACATACAAACCACTGCTATGCGCTTATGTCGTAATGCCTTGCTTCAATGGGGTGATAAGTTACAAGATTTAGGGTTACATTATCCAGAATAACGTTCACAGTAATGCCATGAAAAGTGACCGGCATATTGTCGGAATATTAAAAGGCTTAATGCCATGTTAGGCCGCAACTTATAAAGCCCAATGCGATATTGAATCATCCTCTAACTAAAAGTTCATCATAAACAGGTTAATATGGGATTAAATCTAAAAAACAGCGAACTTCGTATACAGTTAGTTTAAGCCATAAATTGATTGATGCTGCGCAGTGATAGTGGCATTTTCATAAAATGAGAATGCCTTTGTAGCGCTTATCATATATGCTTTTGAAAGAGCTGCGCAGTAAATGCCACGGCGCATTCGCGAAAAAGCGCACATGCGATTTTTTGTAGAATTTATAATCATGCTGATAATTAGAAAATGACGCATATGCTAGCAATGCAAAATAGGGAGATAAAGTCATGGATAAAGTTAAATTTACACAAGAGTGTCACCGACAGTTACTAGAACACTTTATCTTGGTGAAAATACAAAAAGTTGATGAAGCCATGAAGCATCGCATTCAAGGTTTTATAAATGCCGGTGAGTTTTTAAACTTGGTTACCCGAGATGAAGCTATCAGTATTATCGATGAGGCACATCATGAAGTATTTGGTATGACTAAAGAGCAACGAAAAGCGAGAAAAGAAGAAATAAAAAATAGCATCAAAGGTGATGATTTCAGTGTTTTTGATGAGCCAGCTATAGATAGGTTAGCAAATAGGTAACTGTATGTTACAAGTGTTATTTAAACTCAATTAACTAAATACAGAAGCCACATCTACGCCTCATAGTAATTCGTACAAATAAACAATAAATTTCAAATGTTATCCTAACACTTGGACAGCAAGTAAATATTAGTGATACTCTTGATATCCATAAGAAAAAATATGTTTTTTTGCTTTGAAAACTGCTACTAACAATAAATCTAATGCTGAAAAAGTGTTAAATTTAAAAAGTCATCAAATTTTAACAAATTAGATCAAAGAACTCGGTTTATAAAGCATATAATATTTCCCCCCTCTTCTATTAGGCATTATAGCTGCATTATATGGATATAAGGAATCAAACAGGAATGAAGCAATCAATGAATTTTGAACATATTCAAAACAAGTGGCCACAGTTACATCAGCTTGCTGCATTTGCAGAAGCGTATGTTATTGACGACCCTCAAAGTGCCTTAGTTAAGCTACGTTGCTTTGCTGAGCAAGTTGTTGGGTATCTCTATAAAGAGCTACGTCTTCCTGTTTTCCCTAATTCAACTATCTACGATAAGTTAACGTCTGATGACTTTACCAGTGTTGTGCCTCGCCCAATAACCGACAAACTGCATGCTATTCGTAAAAGTGGTAACCAAGCGGCTCATGAAGGTAAGGTAGATCAACAGCAAGCCATCTGGATTTTAAAAGAAAGCTATCTTATCGCTAGCTACTTATTTATGGCTTACGACAATGGCAAGCAAGCCGATTGTCCAATATTCAAAGCACCAGAGCAAAAGCAACCGCAAAACCAAGGCAGCCAAGAGTTTGCTAAAAAGAATAAGCAATTAGCTAAAATGCTAGCGGATAACGAAGCCCGTTTAAAGTTAGCACTAGAAGAATTAGAAGCTTCTGAAAAAGCCCAAAAACAAGCTCAGCTTGAAGCAACCAAACTTAAGCAAACGATCAACCAAGCGAAAGTAACTGAAGTTAAAGGCCGAAACGAGAAAATTACCTCAAGCTTTAACTTTAACGAAGATGAAACCCGTGCTCGCATCATTGATATGGACTTACGTGCAGCAGGTTGGAATGTATCCCTTGATGAATCGAGTACTGAAGAAGTAGGCAAAGAAGTTGATGTAACTAACCAGCCTACACCAACAGGCAACGGCCGAGTTGATTATGTTCTATGGGATGATGACGGTAAGCCACTAGCGGTAATTGAGGCAAAAGCTGCTAAACACTCTGCTGAAAAAGGGCGAGAACAAGCCAAAATTTATGCTGATGCATTAGATACTCAATATGGTCAACGTCCTGTAATATTTTATTCTAACGGTTACGACATCCGTATTTTAGATGATGCTCAAGGCTACAATAGTCGTAAGCTATATGGCTACTATTCAAAAGATTCGCTGCAATATCTTATTAAGCAACGTAGCCTTAAAAAAGACTTAAATCGAACACCGATTGATATAGATGTTGCAGGTTATGATTATCAAATTGAAACTATTACCCGTGTTAGTGAACGTTTTACTGATAATCATCGTAAGTCACTTATTGTGATGGCAACGGGAACAGGTAAAACACGTGTATCCATCGCAACAGCTAAAAGATTATTAGATGCAGGCTGGGCAAAACGTGTGCTATTTTTATGCGACCGAAAAGAGCTTCGCAAGCAAGCAGGCAATGCCTTTAATGAATTTACCAATGAACCGCTTTATGTTGTTGGGAAAACTAAAAAAGAACTAGCGACCAATTCGCGTGTTTTCATCGCAACCTACCCAGGTATGATGCGAATCTTCCAAAAGTATGATGTTGGTTATTTCGACCTTATCGTTGCCGATGAATCCCATCGCTCTATTTATAATATCTATGGTGATATCTTTAAATACTTTGACGCGCTTGAAATTGGTTTAACCGCAACACCAGTTGAAATGGTTTCTCGTTCTACCTGTCAGTTATTTGGTTGTGACTTTAAATTACCAACGGCCAATTATCCGTTAGAGCAAGCCATCGAAGAAGGTAACTTAGTACCTTATAAAATAGTGAGTTTTACTACTAAGTTCCTGCGTGAAGGCATTAAAAAAGACAACCTTACCGATGAGCAAATTGCTCAGCTTGAAGAACAAGGTATTGATCCTAACGAGCTAGACTTTGAAGCAAAACAAGTTGATGAAGCTGTTAAAAATAAAGATACCAACCGTCTGATCCTCCGTAACTTAATGGATAAAGGCTTACGTGATGTTGATGGCCAATTACCGGGTAAAACCATCGTTTTTGCCCGAAACATTGCTCACGCTGAATTAATGGCGAAACTGTTTGGCGAAATGTACCCGCAACTAGGTAGCAACTTCTGCCGCGTTATTCACTCAAAATATGAACGCGCTGAAGAATTAATTGACGACTTTAAATCATCGGAAGAAAACAGTGTTCGAATTGCCATATCAGTAGATATGCTTGATACAGGTATTGATGTACCAGAATGTGTAAACCTTGTTTTTGCCAAACCTATTAAGTCAAAAGTAAAATTCTGGCAAATGATTGGCCGTGGTACACGTTTATGCAAAAACCTTTACGGAGCAGGCAAAGATAAAAGCCACTTCTTAATATTCGATCACTGGGAAAACTTTGAATACTTCGACATGGACCCAGAAGAAGAAGACGTAAAACAAAGCAAGTCACTTACCCAAAAGTTATTTGAATCACGTTTAACCTTAGCTGAAACATCGCTTAAAAAAGCGGATATACCAACGTTTGATGAAGTCATTAAACTTATTCACCAAGACGTATGTTCACTTGATATGAACACCATTGCAGTGCGCGATAACTGGGAGGTGGTTGAAACCTGTAAAGACGAGAAAACACTTAACCAATTTGCGCCCCAAACCAAAGCACACTTATTTGAGCAAGTTGCACCGCTTATGCAGTGGCGTAATATTATGGGACAAAGTGAAGCCTACAAGCTTGATAATGAAATCGCCATTATTCAAATTTTGCTATACACCGACCCAAGTCAAATTGATTTAGCCAAACAAAGTGTTATGAACAAAGTTGAAGCGCTGCAAATGCACCTTAACGAAGTGCGTGCTAAAGCAAAAGATATTGCTAAAATTCAAACAGAAGCTTACTGGCAGAATTTAACTTTTTCGGCATTAGAAGAAAGCCGCCTAGCACTGCGCAGTATTATTCATTTACGTGAAAAAGGCATACAGCCACCATCGGTTGATTATGTGATTGATGTAACTGAAGAGGTCAGTGAAATTCACGAGGCAGAGCGCCCAACTAAAATAGTGTCAATTGACTATCAAATCTTCCGCCAAGAAGTAGAAAAAACATTGTCGCCATTATTTGAACACGATGTGGTTTTGCAAAAAATACGTGCTGGCGAAGCGGTCAGTAAAGACGATTTAGTCCAATTAAACTCATTGGTGCATACTCAAAACCCGAATGTAGATTTAAATACCCTTAAAGAGTTTTTCCCAGAATCAACAGCGAGTTTAGATAAAATTTTACGTACAATAGTCGGCATGGATAAAGATGCTATTGAGCAAAGCTTTACCAGCTTTGTACAAGAAATTCATACTCATGTTAATGCCAAGCAACAGCGCTTTATTAGCATGTTAAAAAATCATTTAATTCGTTATGGCTCTATTCAAATAGAACAATTGTATGATGCGCCATTTACTCAAATTCACGACATGGGTTTAGATGGAGTATTTAACGAAAAACAAGCCGATGTTATCGAGCAATTTATTAAACAATTTGATGTTGAGTTAGGCGATAAATCAGCATCAGTAGAAAAAGAAATCCGTACTTAATTTACCTAGTAATTGAAGCACTAATTTTAATATAAATATCAGGCTAATAACTAGCATTCTCAGTTAAAGCAACTTTTAGCCTGATAAATAAACAAAGAGAAAACCATGATCACAGGTCCACTAAAAAGCAGTATCGATAAACTTTGGGAAGAATTTTGGACGGGCGGTATAACCAACCCATTAACGGTAATCGAGCAAATTACCTTTTTAATGTATGCTCGTATGTTAGACATGAACGAGCAAGCCGATGAGAAGCGCAGCGCTCGTACCAAGAAAGCATTTAACCATAGGTTTAACGAACAGCAGCAACATTTACGCTGGCAAAATATCCGCCATTTAGGTGCTGAAGAGCTTTATAAAGTGGTAAAAGATGAGTTATTCCCGTTCTTTGCTTCAAGCTCAAGCGCTGACAACGAAGGATCACTCTTTGCCGAGTTTATGAAAGACGCGCAATTGATGATCCAAAAGCAAAGCTTGTTAGTCAAAGCGGTAGAAATGGTTAACGACTTACCACTAGATAATGCTGATACCAAAGGTGATTTATATGAATACCTGCTTAGCAAGTTAACTACCGCAGGTATTAACGGTCAGTTTAGAACGCCACGCCATATTATTCGTGCCATGGTTGAAATCATGGACCCTGATAAAACCAGCCGTATTTGCGATCCATCGACTGGTACAGGTGGTTTCTTATCGGTGTCTTATGAATATTTATTGGAAAAATACAGCTCTGCCGAAGGCATTGAGCGAGAGCCTCTATTTATTACCGAAGGTGATGATGCTGGCAAGCCATTACTAGGTATTAACGGTAAGCAAGTTGAAAATGTACTGTATTCTGGCGATTTAATTGATCCTGAAGCGCGAGCACACATTGACACCGATATGTTCCACGGCTTTGATTTTGACGCGACCATGTTACGTGTAGCGGCAATGAACTTAGTAATGCATGGTATTAAACAACCCGACATTCACTATCAAGATACTTTAAGCCAACGCTTTAGTGAAAACTTCCCTAATGAAGCCAAAGGCGGTATGCAAATAATTTTGGCGAACCCACCCTTCAAAGGGTCGCTAGATGAAGAAGACGTATGTCCAGAGCTATTACGTAAAGTAAAAACTAAGAAAACCGAGCTACTATTTGTTGCCCTTATTGAGCGTATGTTACAAGTCGGTGGTCGCTCCGCGACTATCGTGCCTGATGGCGTACTTTTTGGTTCATCAAAAGCCCACCAACAATTACGTAAGTTATTGGTTGATAACAATCAACTTGAAGCCGTTATTTCACTGCCAAGTGGTGTCTTTAAACCTTATGCGGGTGTATCAACGGCAATATTAATATTTACCAAGGGTGGCAGTACCGACCATGTATGGTTTTATGATGTACAAGCCGATGGTTTCTCATTAGATGATAAACGTACACCAATCAAAGAGAACGACTTACCAAGCTTAGTGAGTGAGTTTAAAGCGCGTGATAAAGCCATAGCGACTAGTGATAAAAACGATAAAACTCAAAAGGCGTTCTGGGTAAGTAAAGACGACATCACCTCGAATAAATACGATTTATCTATAAACCGCTATAAAGAAGTAGTTTACGAAGAAGAAAGCTATGACCCGCCAAAAGAGATCTTGGGTAAGTTAGTGAATTTAGAAAATGAAATTCTTGATGACTTAAAAGCATTGGAGAAAATGCTGTGAGTTGGCCGTTGAAGAAAATCTCTGACTTCTGTAAAACAGGTAGTGGTGGCACTCCTTCAAGAAAGGTTGAAGGATATTATGACGGTAATATTCCTTGGATCAAATCGGGAGATTTAAAAGAAAAAGAGGTAAATCAAGCTACTGAATTTATCAGTGAGTTGGCGGTTAAGAAGAGCAGTGCAAAGATGGTTCCTAAAGGTGCTGTTTTGTTAGCTATGTACGGAGCAACAGTAGGAAGGATGGCAATGCTTGGGCTTGATGCAACAACAAACCAAGCTGTTTGCTCTATTATCCCTGACACTGAAAAAGCGTGTCCTAAATATGTTTATTACGCATTGCTCAGTAAAGTACCTGAATTCTTAAGGAATGCAGTTGGTGGAGCACAGCCCAATATTAATCAGGCAATGATTAAAGATACTGAAATTCCACTACCACCACTGGACGAGCAAAAACGCATTGCCGCGATTTTAGGTAAAGCCGATGCCATTCGCCGCAAACGCCAACAAGCCATCAACCTCGCCGACGACTTCCTCCGCAGCGTCTTCCTAGATATGTTTGGTGATCCCGTCACCAACCCGAAAAGCTGGGAGGTTAAGAAGCTTGGTGAAATGATAGTAAAAGGCCCAACTAATGGACTTTATAAGCCTGCAAGTGACTATGGAAGTGGTACGCGAATATTAAGAATCGATGGATTCTATGATGGTGTTCTATCAGAACAATCCAAATTAAAACGTGTAAAAATTACTGATGCCGAAATGGAAAAATTCGGTCTTACAGAAAGAAGTATTGTTATTAACCGAGTAAATAGCAAAGAGTACCTTGGAAAGTGTGGCTTTGCTCAACATATTGAGGAATCGACCGTATTTGAATCCAATATGATGAACTTTAAAGTTGATGAATTAAAGCTAAACCCTAGGTTTTTGGTACAGCAACTCCAAATGCCTAATATTAAAATGCAAATCGCTACTTGTTCAAAAGACGCTGTGAATCAATCAAGTATTAACCAGAACGATGTAAAGTCATTCGAAGTCATCGTTCCAACTATTGAACTTCAAAATGGATATGAGAGTGTTTGCAAAAGGTTCTTAGCTTCCAAATCTAATTATGATGATTCTTCAAATTTGAACGGAGAATTATTTAACTCCCTAAGCCAAAAAGCCTTCGCTGGTGAGCTATAACGCTTTACTTTGAAACAAACATAAAAAGAATAACAAGGACGTTGAAATGTCAGAAGAAATTGAAGAAGAAGTAAAATTAAAACGCATCACCATTAAAACTGAAACAGGCAGTAAATGGTTTGATGAACCTGAAAAGTTATTAGCTTGGGTTCAACAGCAACGTCAGCTTTATGCCTTTCACGCTCAGCAAAGCCAGCGTTACCAGATGCATCAATTGTTCGCGACTTTTGATAATAGTTGGAACAACCTCCAACAACAAATAACGCAAGGTTTGCAGCGTTTTAAAAATGATCCCGATAATTACAACACACGTGTTGAACAATTCAGCCAAGGCTTTGCTAATTTTCTAAAAAACAAACAACTATTTACTGATGAAGCCCCTTTTTATGATTTTATTCAAAGGCAAGCAAGTAAGAGCAGTGAATTTGGTTTAGCCGCTATTGCCGTTGTTTTTGATGTCAATGTTAGCCCTATTGACCGGAAAATGTATCAAGGCTTGCAAGAAGCCGATGCTTATATTTCGGGTAATCAAGATCGCGTAAGAGATGAAGCTGATTCCCTACAAATGCTAAAAGAACGTTGGGATACAGAGTTTGAAGAGCAAAGAGATAAGCTTAAAGCTGATAATAGTGGTGAACTTTTAGAATTGATACAGCATAAAGTTAATGCCGATAAACTTATTAAAAAATGGGATGAGCAAACTGAAGCGCAATCTGTGGATCTAGAAACACATAAAGAGCAATTCAAACAAGAATTTGATGATGGACTTTTAAAAGCAAAAAACGATTTAGAAAACCTTACCAAAACCTATGATGACAAGCTCGCATTACATGCCGCTGTTAGGTACTGGGGGATTCAGCAAAAAAGCAACCGCAACAAAGCTATCGGTTTTGGCATTGTCATGTCATTGATGATTATTGCTGTTGTCACAACGCTAATGATATTTGTTGATACTCACTTAAATACAACAATCAAAGATGTAGCACTTAATAAGCTTATCACTGTTGCTGTTATTACCACATTCGGAATTTGGCTTATTAAAGTAGCAGCTAACATTTTCATGTCTCACCTGCACCTTACTACAGATGCCCAAGAACGCAGAACCATGATCCACACTTACCTTGCACTTACTCGCAAAGGACAAGGGCCAAAAGAAGAAGATCGACAACTTATTTTGCAAACACTATTCAGACCAAGCACAACCGATATGGTTAAGAATGACCAAGGCCCAGCCCAACTAGTCGATATGATTAACCGACTGTCACCCAAGAGCTAGAGGATTAATTATGTCGATGTATCTATTAAGTTGGAACCCTAAAAATTTTAGTAATGGTGGTGAAGGTTCAACGCAAGGCCAGTTGGTATATAAAGTTGGCGAAAAAATAGAATGGTCTTGTCATAGTAAGCAGGTTAAGCAGGGAGATTTTGTTTACTTAATCAAATTAGGTGATGGCGCTCGCGGCATTATTGCTAATGGCATAGTAACCAAATCAAGCTATATGGCGGCTTGCTGGAAAGATGAAAGCAAACAGCGCTCTTATATTGAATTTGAGTTACAAGGCTTACGTAACACTTGTGAGCAAGGATTAGTGCCATTTGTTTTATTACAAAACGCATGCCCTGAACAGCAATGGAGTATACAAAGCTCTGGTATCAAAATAAGAGAGCAATATCAGATTGTTATTGATGGTTTTTGGCAGCAAGGAAGCGGAAATCATAGCTTGTCGTTATTTATAGATTGGATTAAAAATAATCATTTTAACCCTGAAGGTTGGTACAAAAACTACCAAGAAACTTGTCAATTAAAAGAAAAGATTATTAGCACCCAAACAGTCGGCGATGAAGATTTAACCAAAATCTGGCTAAAGAAAAAAAATGGTATATCAAGTGTTGGCAATGGCTTTATGTACCAAAAGGAATTAGATCAAAATAAAGCCTTCTTAGAAAAGCTAACGTTAGATATTGTTAATAATCCGACAAAAGAAATATTTGATGATGTGTTCAAGCGCTGGTCAGCAAATGAAAATTTCAAAAGAAATTTGTATTCGGTAATTCATCGCGTTTTTGCTTTAGCAGATCCGGATAATATAACGAGCATTGTCGGTAAAGAATATCTCAAAGCGATTTTTGCAGGGTTAAATAGCCACTTTGAGTTGTCGCTTATTAGGAGTGACCACTGGTTTGAAGATAATGAAGCACTTTTGAAATCTGTAAGTTCCTTTGTAAATAAAGACTATGATGTATTCATTAGAAATATATTGTTATGGGAGCTGTATGTATTTTTCAGTAAAAAAGAAAAGCCAGAAGAGACACGTGAAGTAACAGAGCCTAATGCTGATTATGATCCTCAACAAACGAATAATGAAGATAACGCTATTGTGCTGAGAAAACCATTGAATCAAATTTTTTATGGTCCGCCAGGTACAGGTAAAACTTACTTTTTACAACAGCTTATCAAGAACTACACCTCTGAACCTGAAGTTGTTGATCCTAGTATTTGGTTAGATGAACATTTAAAAGATCTAACCTGGATGCAAGTTATTGCCTTGTGCTTATTAGATATTGGCGGGAAGTCGAGAGTTAAACAAATTATTCATCATGAATATTATCAACGTAAAGCAACACTGAATAATCGTGAAGATAATTTTGCATCAACTGCATGGAGCTTCTTACAACAATTCACCACTGAAGATTCAAAAACAGTCAGTTATAAGAATAGAAGTGAACCTAGCATATTTGATAAAACAGCAAATAGTGAATGGTTCATAGTTAAAGAAAAATTCGAATTAATTGAGGACTTATCGGCTCTTTATCAAACGATTAAAGCTGGGCCTCAATCTAAAGAAGTGATCAAACGCTATAGCAGTACAACATTTCATCAATCTTACGGTTACGAAGAGTTTATACAAGGTTTAAAAGCTAAGTCTGCTAAAGACAATGGTATTAGTTACGCGGTTGAACCTGGCATATTTGCTAAATTATGCGACAGAGCAAGCAAAGATCCGAACCATAAATATGCAATGTTTATTGATGAAATTAATCGTGGCAATATTTCTAAAATATTTGGTGAATTGATAACGCTAATAGAACCAGATAAACGTAAAGGTTGTACTAATGAAATGACGGTACAACTTACTTATGACGGCGAACAGTTTAGTGTTCCTGCTAATATCGATATTATTGGCACTATGAATACAGCAGATAGATCATTAGCGATGATGGATACTGCATTGCGCCGTCGTTTTGATTTTGTTGAAATGATGCCAAAACCTGAATTATTTGCAGGTAAGCCGGTTAACGGTATTAAGCTTGATTTATTACTGAGCAAAATGAATGAACGTATTGAAGTGCTTTATGACCGAGAGCATACGTTAGGTCATGCGTTCTTTATGACAGTGATTGATATATTAGATGCTAAAGGCGAAGGCGACGCTTTTATTCAATTGCAAAACGTCTTTAAAAACAAAATCATTCCATTGTTGGAAGAGTACTTTTTTGAAGATTGGAACAAAATTCGTTTAGTACTGGGAGATAACCGCAAGAAGAGCGATGCACTGAATCAGTATGTATTTATTCAGCAACATACCGCATCATACAATGATATTTTCGGTGAAGATCATGGTTTAGAAACCTATGAAGATAAAAAGACCACCTACAAACTCACTGACTTTGATGACGAAAGTGGATCATGGCACCAAGCATTGGCTTATCAAGCCATCTATGATGCGACGGTATTAAAAAAACAAGACAAATCGGCTAACTCGGATAATGAGCCAGATTTGACTGAGCAGCCAGTTATAGATAAAGAGTCTGAATCGAGCAATCCATAATGCTGGCAGTAAAAAAACAAACTACTGTTTTTGAGTTTGGTTACTTAGGTAATGGTGACGATGAAAACGGCAAAGCACAGGCATCTCCTAAGATAAAAGCTATTTCTGAAAAAGCATATGAATATTTAAAAAGCCTGTGCTTATGTGATGAGTCAGAAAGCCGTTTTTTGCGCCTAAAACAAATTGATAGCTGTGAGGTACTGCAAGTTCAGAATTATGCTGGTGTGCTTTTTACCCCGGATGGCACACAAATAGAGGTGCTGCCCAAGGTTGCTAAAAAGCTAGCGAGCGAAAAAGCTGAAAATGCGTCTCGTGGCTCTTTATTGATGATGCTAAAAGCATTAAAACAGTTTCGTCACTTACAAACTCGCAATGCAAATTTAGCCAAAAACAAAATTCCCTTATTAGAAGTTTTTATCAGTCAGTTTTTAACATCGGTAAATACCCTTATTAAGCGAGGGTTGCGTAGTGATTATGTTCGGTGTGAAGACAATTTAGCTTTTTTAAAAGGTAAATTATTGGTGGGTAAGCAAGTTCAGCATAATTTTGTGAATAAGCATAAGTTCTATGTTGAATATGAAGAATACTTGCAAGATAGACCTGTTAATCGCTTGATTCATTCTGCATTAAAAAAAGTAGCTAACTACAGCCGTAGTGCCAATAACCAAAAGCTTATTCAAGAGCTGTCATTTGCTTTTGCTGACATACCAATGAGCACCAATATCAAAAATGATTTTGCTAGCATAAAACTCGATAGAGGAATGAGTTATTATGAAACGCCGTTAGCATGGACAAGATTAATTTTGGAAGGGTTTTCACCATTAACGATGCAGGGAAAAAGCAATGCATTTTCCCTATTGTTCCCCATGGAAGCCTTATTTGAAAGCTATGTCGCTAGTATTTTACGTAAACAAATTCCTGAACATTTGAGTTTAAAAACACAAGCTAGCTCTGAATATTTAGTTAGACACAAACTAAAGGGAGAGGATAAAAAACTCTTTCAACTTAAACCCGATCTGTTACTTTGCCACACAGCAGGAAATCATAAAAACAAAAATGCTTGTGTACTTGATACTAAATGGAAGTTGATTAATCAAAAAGATGAAGGTAACAAATACGGGTTATCGCAAGCTGATTTTTACCAAATGTTTGCCTATGGGCATAAATACTTAAAGGGCAAAGGTGAGCTATTTATGATTTACCCAAGCCATGACTATTTTCAAAGTGCTATTGAGCAAAGCTTTAATTTTGATGATAAAAATACACTGAAGTTATGGATTATACCTTTTGATATAACAGCTGGAACTCCTGATGATATGCGTATTCATTGGCCTGAAAGCTATGCTTTGCAAAACACAACTAGTTTAGAGGAATTTGCTGAATGCAGTTAGTGGTGGGTGGCCTGACTAAATTATGGCATAAGTTGTTAAAAGTCGAGGTAAGTGTTGGACTTGATGCTACTAGTATTATTATTGTTAGAAATGGTCATGCGTCTCATTTGCCCTTAAACGATATTAACCAGTTTGATATTCGAAAGGGCTGGTTTTCACATCAATTAGTGATTCATTGTGGACATAAAGAGCCTATTGTTATTAAAGGCTACAAAAGTGAGCAGTTAAATCAATTTAAACAACAGTTTATAAAGTTACTTCTAACGCTAGTTGCTTCTAGTGAACGTTGGCAGCTTTTTCAAAAGTCAATTGAGCAGCTTACTCGTCGCGACGTATATCTATCAAGTTTAGAATGGCAGCCAATCGCACAGTTACATCAGTTAGTCACAAAATTTATCAACTTAGATATTCAACCCTCTCAGTTAACTAACCCTGTGCATAGAGAGGTATTTAAGCAAGCACAAAAACTGTCAAATGATGCTGTTAGCGAGTTAGGTAGAGAATTACATAATCAAACGGTTGTGCCAATTTTACTGAACAAATACGCAGAGTTTTTTGATAACGTAGAAAAGTTACCATTAACAGAAAAACAGCGTATAGCCTGTGTAACTAATGACGATCATAATTTGGTTATTGCTGGCGCAGGTACAGGTAAAACTGCAACCTTAGTTGGAAAAGCAGGTTTTTTAGTTGAAGCTGATATCGCTAAAGCAAAAAATGTGCTGATGCTGGCGTTTGGCAATAAAGCAGCAGCAGAAATGAATGAGCGAATTAAAGACCGTATCCCATCAGTTGCTCAAGATATTAAAGCCAGCACTTTTCATGCCCTTGGCAATGAAATTATTGCAAACTTTGGCGGTTATAAAAAAGTAGTAACCTCTTTTGCTGAACAACCTCTGCAATTTACTCAGTTTATTAATAGCACTATTGACATTTTAGCGGAGGCTGACGACAGCTATAAAGCGTTATTAGTTAATTACTTTTCAAGTTTAAGTACGCCAGCTAAAGCAGAGTTAGACTTTGAAACAATTGATGACTATCACGAGTTCTTATCAAGTTGTAGGTTAATTACCCTTAAAGGAGAGTGGGTTAAAAGTGTTGGTGAATTGCGAATTGCCAATTATTTAACACTTAACGGTATTGCTTACCAGTATGAAGAAAATTATAAATTTGATACTAAAAGTGTTGCACGACGCCAATACCAACCTGATTTTTATTTACCCGATGCCGATCTTTATATTGAGTATTTAGGCTTAAATGAAAAATTTGAGACAGCACCTTTTGTAGATCAAGATAGTTACCTTGAAGCCCTTGAGTGGAAACGTGAACTACATAGTTCAAAACAGACAAAAATGGCAGAGTTATATTCTTATCAGTTATCACAGGGCAAGTTATCACAATGTTTAAAGCAGGTATTAACAGAGAATTTGGTGACCGTTACGCCTATTCCATTAACGGATATATTTGCCCAGTTAAAAGCTGAAAATGAAACGCAATGGTTAGGTTTTATTGAATTAACTCAACGTTTTTTAGGGCTATTTAAAGAAGGCGGTCATTCAGTAGAAGAAATACTGGCAAACATTACCGCTGAACAATGTGACATTGAAAGAACCCGTGCATTTTTAGCTTTGTTTGAGCCTATACTTTTTAGCTATCAAAAACATTTGAGTGAAACAGATACCGTAGATTTTAGTGACATGATTGCACTTGCCGTAGACATCGTAGAGAACGGGAAGTTTTTTCACAGTTACAACCATATTTTGGTCGATGAGTTTCAAGATATCTCGGGCGGCAGAGCAAAGTTATTAAAGGCACTTTTAGGATCTAAACAGAATATGCGGTTGTTTGCTGTTGGCGATGACTGGCAGTCAATATATCGATTCAATGGTGCTGATATAGCGTTGTTTACGGAGTTTAATAAATCATTTTCTCCCTCAACAGCAGTTCCTCTTGATAAAACATTTCGTTTTAATAATAGAATTCATAATGTCAGTAGCCAGTTTGTAATGGCAAACCCTGGTCAGATTACAAAAAACATCACCACACATGCTGAGATAGATGCACCTGCATTACGGCTAGTTGATATAAAACAGGATCTCAAACCAAGTGTTTTGTCGATTAAAGAGCAGAAGCAGCAAGCATACCAACAGGCACTTCAACGAAGTTTAAATACCTTTAATAAAAGTGCACAACAAAAAGAGGAACGCTTATCTGTTTTGATTATTGGTAGGTTTCGCAAAGAAAATATGCAAATGCTATCAGGGTTTGATATTGATAAATTACGTTATGCTTTTTTGGATGTTAATTATGTGACAGCACACGCAAGTAAGGGGTTAGAAGCTGATTATGTAGTAGTGTTAGGAGTAGAGTCTGGGAGCTTTCCCTCATCACGTGAAAATGATGAGTTGATTGATCTCGTTCTACCTAAAAAAGAAAGTTATTTATATGCTGAAGAGCGGCGTTTGTTTTACGTTGCCTTAACTCGTGCTAAACACTTTATTTATGTACTATTTGATTCAGACCAAGGGAGTCCGTTTTTAGCCGAAATTAATAGGTATGGTAATAAACTAGTTGATAATAAATTGGCAAAATCATTTACTAAATGGCACTGCCCAAGTTGTAAGTCAGGCACATTAAAATCCCTACAAACGCGTTATAACAAAACATTTTATAAATGTACCTTGGCTCCTGCTTGTGACACCACTATGAACGCATGTAAACATTGCAACTCACCCATGCAAATCGATGCTAAAGGTTTTAGGTTTTGTCTTGGTTGTGCAGAGGTTGAGCTAGGTTGTTTACGCTGTGGTATGGGTACTATGGTTGCTCGATTAGAAAACGATCCTAATAGGGAAACCTTCTATGGTTGTAATCGTTTTCGTCGTGGCGCTGATGACTCATGTGGTGAGAATATTCGAGTTGAAGCTTTTGATAAACGTTATAGCGAAGCTAAAGTCGCTATCAAGGCGTGAAGAGTTGATTTCATCGAGCCTTTTTATAATTAAAAATGACGATATTATAAACTGGAAAACATTTCGCCAGTAGAGCATGTAATGAAATTAAGAAAAAATACCTAAAGAGGTCTCCAAGCTTATTTGACCATTACATAAACGCTTCTGTTAAAATAATCGGCTATTGATTAATGTATAACGAAGCAGCATGTTATAATTTGACGCTTAATATATCAACAACAAGTGAGCCAAAGAATTATATGGATATCCCAGGGTTTTCTAGTTATAGCTATGAAAATAGCGTGGTAACTAAGACGCATACAGTAAAAAAAACTAATGAAATAACACGTAAGGAAATCACTAAACAAAAAGGAAATGCTTTCAAGCTTAAAGGGGATGATGGTAAATGGAGACGTGTGCCGCTGTCCAGAATAAAGGTCCTATGTGGTGAAGTGTTAAAGTTGCCTAAGTATGCTAAAAAAATCCCATTTACTGATCATTACTATGCTGATATTGATGGCAATATTTATTCGTATAGCCAAAAAAACCCAGCTGGACTGATGCTGTCTCCAACAGTTAACACGAGTGGCTACCCTAGCGTTACAATTAACTATAAATGCCAAACGAGGCCTGTAGAGGTTCATCAGTTAATGGCTGTAACTTTCTTTTGTGAAAACTATGTTGAGTTAGGCTTTGATTGTATGCATAGAAATAATAATAAAATGGACCGCTGTTTAATGAACCTTAAACTCGGCACACGAGGATGCAATAATAAGCATGCATATGAGACAGGTGTAAATAAAGGCAACATAAGCGGCATAAATGGACATAGCAAAAAGTAATGAAACTGCTATTGCGCATATGGGAACTTGCTAGCATAGTAAGTATGATGCTGCATGCATTAGCAAATTGTTGTAACTTTTTATTAAATATAAAAATCGGTATTTAGATGCTTACTTTACAATAACATCTCCTCTGTTCAGCAAGCATGGGTATTAAATGTTAGTAAAACCAATGATGATTTTATCTACCATATAGGTGGTGAGTTGATTTACCATATCAGCTAGCCAACGATGCTCATATTTCCTGTTGAAGCTTTTTCAATATGCCCAGACCACCATTCCATTAAATTACGTCGTCGCTCTAAATATTCAGCACGATTATAGGCACGACGTACTTCATTTTTATCTACATGGGCAAGCGCAGCTTCAATAACATCGGGATCAAAAGTGCCTTGTTCATTTAGTGTTGTACTCGCGAGCGCTCTAAGGCCATGAGAAACCAACTGTCCGTTAAATCCCATACGTTTTAATGCCATGTTTACACTTTGGCTATTGGCATGGCTTTTCGGGTTTCTATGGCTAGGAAATATATATTCGCGGTGCCCTGATATAGGCCTAAGAAGTTCTAGCAACGATAACATTTGAGGAGATAGTGGAATAGTATGAGGCTTTTTCATTTTCATAAGCTCTGCAGGGATCACCCATATTTCTTCTTCGATATTAATATCTACCCATTTGGCTGTGGCCGCTTCAATTGGTCGAGTCATAGTATGCAGTTGCCACTCAACTAGACAGCGAGTTACTTTCATAATGCTTGCTGATGAAAGCGCCTTCATTAATTCGGGTAATCGCTCTGGAGATATTGTTGGCATGTTCGTTTTTTTAGGCGGAGCAAACAGTTTGGTGATATCTGCCAAGTAATTAACTTCTATAAGGCCTGAGGCGACAGCTAGGCGCATTACCTCGTTAATATTACGACATAATCTCTTAACCGTTTCTAAGCTACCTTTACTCGCAACAGGCGTTAATATGTCGATTACGAGTTTAGGTTTAACTAAATGAATTGGAACTGAGCCTAATAAAGGTAATACGTGCAAGCTCATGGTTTGCCATGCTTTATCAGCTGTCTCAGCTTTAACTTGTTGCTTTTTTAATGTGTACCATTTTTTAGCTAGTTTTGAGAAGGTGTTTTCTATTGCTTCTTTTTGTTCTTGAGTTTGTTGTAATTTATCAGCCTGTGGGTCAACATCTTTAGCTAGTAAGTTTCGAGCCTGCTCTCTAAACTTTCTTGCATCTGCTAGCGTTACTTCTGGGTATTTACCCAATCCCATATTGGCTCGCTTTTTAGTAAAAGGGCGATAATAGTTAAATAACCAGAGCTTTGAGCCATTAGGTTTTACTCTAAGCATAAGGCCAGCACCATCGGTAAGGTTATATTCCTTATCTTTAGCTTTTGCCTGTTTTATTTGCGTATCAGATAGCGGTTTGGTCACTCTGGCCATGATTTTTCCCTGTTTTAGTAACACTGAAATAGTAACATTATGCTGGTGTTACTAAGAGTGTTACTAAAAAGGCTGGATATTGCAAATTGTTAACGGATCGTTTTGGACACTAAAGTTGACTTTGGTGTTGTTTTTATTGGTCTTTAAGGATGTTTTTGGACTTATTTGGAAGATGGAATGGTGGCCCCTCCCTGACTTGAACAGGGGACCTGCCGATTATGAGTCGGATGCTCTAACCAACTGAGCTAAGGGGCCATCTTTTTACTTTTGCTTGATAACCTGAGAAAGGTTAATCAAAG
>Ga0105351_1000270_pt1 | contig 24836 bp, 25 predicted proteins | sample EN4Hudsemesocosm_FD_83662 | JGI IMG/M metagenome (GOLD analysis project Ga0105351, IMG submission 83662) | Methane-oxidizing microbial communities from mesocosms in the Hudson Canyon - EN4B Hudson Canyon | ecosystem: Environmental > Aquatic > Marine > Cold seeps | place: Hudson Canyon... | reverse complement strand
GTTTTTGCATCCAACTAAGATATGACAACTATAACTCCTATAACTACAATCAAACAATCAAATCTATTTCGTAATCCAATAGCTCTTAATACATCAGCTCGAAATATCTCTTCTTTTCCATGTCCAAAATGTGGTTTATCTTTTATTTTTCCAAAATATGAAGTAGGACCACCCAGTTTTAGGTCAAGGGCACTGGCCATTGCTGCTATTGGATATCCTGCATTTGGACTATCATGTAGTTTTCCATACTTAAAACTATCAAATAACGCTTTTTTATCCCAAAACAAAAAGGCAATTAAAATAGCTGTAATTCTTGAAGGAATATAGTTTAATATATCATCAAGGACTGCTGCAAATTTTCCAAATTTTTCATATTTACTGTTTCTGTACCCAACCATAGAATCCAAAGTATTCACGGCTTTATAAATAAACAACCCACTTATACCAAAAAAAACCAAATAAAACAATGGAGCGACCACTCCATCACTTAGATTTTCAGCATATGTTTCAATACAGGCTTTATTAACGTCATTTAGACTCATATCAGCAGTATCGCGACTTACTAACATTGAAATAGCTTCTTTGGTATTGGTACTATACATTACTTCGCGTACACTATCATATAACATCTTAGATGCAATTCCAGTTGAAGCTATAATTGCTAAAATTAAACTGTTGTTTAGAAAAACTTGCAAAATAACCGTTACAATAAAAACAATAACTATTAAACTTAAAGTCAAAATCATGCCACGTAAAATAGAATCTCTATAAAACTTTTTTTCAAACCAATTGATGAAATCTCCCATAAAAATAACGGGGTGTTTAATAAAAGTAAACTCACCAAAAACTCTATCCATAAAAAAAGCCATTAACGCTATTTCAAGAAACACTGTTTATGATCCTTTTTACATCCAAAACTTTTTTAATTTTGCCTACAAAGCTCTCTATTTTGTCTTTTTTATACTGCTTAAAATTAAAATCTTCATAGTTACTATTTAGTGATGTAAAATAAGAATTTGCAAAGTTATCATTATCAAAAATACCATGCACAAAAGAACCTTTTATATTTTTGGATTCATAAAAAATTTGTTCTTTCTTTGATGCGCCATTATGTATTTCAAAACCGTTAACTTCTAAGCCAAAAATAGTATAAGAACTATTATTTAAAACTTTTTCTTCTTGAAAAATAACCTCATCATGTATGAAACCCAATCCACTTTCAGCCACTATTTTATCATTTTCAATTTTTTTATCATCAATAATTTTGTCAAACATCATTTGATACCCACCACATATTCCATAAATAGCTTTTGTTCTTTGTTCTAGTTGTTTATATAATCCTGTTTCTTTTAACCATCGGAGATCATTTATAGTAGATTTGGTACCAGGAAGTATAACCAAGTCATAACCTTGAAGATTTACTCCACTGCTTATAAAATCAACCTGTACAGCAGGATTTGCAATAAGAGGTTCAATGTCATTGTAGTTACTCATTTTTGGAAATTTTACTACGGCTATGTTTAACTTCACATTTTGTTTTATTTGAGAATAGTTCATTAAACTTTGGGCATCTTCAAATCCTAAGTTAAAAGGAATATAAGGTACTACTCCAAGTACAGGAATATTAAACCTTTTTTCAATGATAGAAATACCTTCTTCAAATAAAGACAAATCTCCTCTAAACTTATTGATAACAACACCTATGACATTTTTTTTAAGTTTTTCATCCAGTAGATTATACGTTCCATAAATAGATGCGAAGACTCCACCTTTTTCAATATCTGCTACTAGTATAATTTTTGTATCAAATTCAGTTGCTATATATGTATTTGCCAAGTCTTTATCCATCAAATTAAGCTCAACAGGACTTCCAGCACCCTCAGCAACTACAATATCATACTTACTTTGCAAATACTCAAAGTTTTTCTTTACTATTGGTTTAAGCGCATCTATTTCTTTATAGTATTGCCTTGGCGTTGTCGTTTTTAACACTTTTCCATCAACTATGATTTGACTTCTTCCATTTCCTTCTATTTTTAAAAGAACTGGATTCATATGATAAGTGGGTTTCACATTTATAACTTCAGCTTGAAAATATTGTGCAATACCTATTTCACTTTTATCATCACATACTTTAGAGTTATTAGATACATTTTGTGCTTTAAAAGGTACTACACTATAACCACTGTCTTGTAAAATCTTAGCAATAACAAACGTTAAAGTGCTTTTCCCAGAATCAGAGCTTGTGCCAAAAATTGATATATTTTTCATATTATAAAAATGTTATCTCATCCTGTTTGGTTGTAATCATACATAAAAACTCATAGTCTTCTCCCAAACATGCTTCATAATAGTGAGGAACTCCAGCTGGAATATATAAATAATCACCCTCTTTTGCTATATATTCAGTATCACCTATAACAACTTTAGCACTTCCTTTAAGAGCCACTTGCTGATGTGCGATTTTATTGATGTGATTTGGCATCATTCCATCTTTTTTAAGAGTAAGTTTTCTTACTACAAAGTCTTTATCACCACTAGGACTTAGTACTTGAATAAAGGCATCTTTTGTTTTAGGAATTTGATTTGACTCTACTGTTTCTATTTTTGTACATGACATGATTTATTTTCCTTATAACGAATTAGTTTTTAGAAATGAGTATTTATTGGATAGTTTTACTTTTTATAAAAGGATTATAACTTATTACATCTTATAAAAATTTTGCTTGGATTTATTACTTTATATTTTCAGTATATATTTTAAAGTTTGTTTATTATAATATAGAGTCAAACCTATCCTTTATTATGTACAACAGGGAAACTTATGGAAAACAATACCTACAAAACAAGTATCAATGGAATAAAAGTACCATGGTTAATTTATGGTACTGCATGGAAAAAAGAAAATACCACTTTATTGGTTGAAAAAGCAATCAAAAAAGGTTTCAGAGGTATAGATACAGCAGGTCAACCCAAACATTACCAAGAAGATCTTGTGGGAGTTGCATTACATAACTTGTTCAAAGAAGGTTTCAAACGTGAGGACATATATCTACAAACTAAATTTACCCCACTTTCAGGGCAAGGACAAGGTTTAATACCTTATGATATTGGAGCACCTATAGAAGATCAAGTTAGGCAATCTTTTGAAGCATCAAAAAAAAATCTTCAAACTTCGTATGTAGATGCTTATATTCTTCACTCCCCTCTTCAGCCTTATGCTACTTTAATGAAAGTATGGAATGCTATGCAAGACATATTCAATAAAAAAGAAGCACTAGAGTTAGGTATTAGCAACTGTTATAACTTGGATGTTCTAAAACAGCTCTATGCCCATGCAAAAATAAAACCAGCAATCGTTCAAAACCGCTTTCATCAAGAATCAAAGTATGATGCAGAACTACGCCTGTGGTGTGATAGTAAAGGAATTATTTATCAAAGTTTTTGGAGTCTTACTGCTAATCCTCATATTTTAAACAATGAACTGGTATTGCAAATTTCAAGACACTACAAAAAAACTTCTGAACAAATATTCTTTAGGTATTTAACTCAATGTGAAATTGTACCATTAACTGGAACATGGTCCAGTGAACATATGCAAGAGGACTTAAGTATTCTTGATTTTACACTTAGTAAAGAAGAGGTAATCAGTATTTCTGATTTGCTAAAGTTGGTATACTTTTAAGACTTATACTCAATAGTATTTATTTTAACCTTCTTGTTCTCGAAAGGATCTATGATTGCTTTTATTTCATTAAGTTTATAGCGAAAAGGAAAACCAATTTTTGAGTTTTTTGCAGTCGTTTCTAATATATAAAATGGTTTATTGTTTAAATAAAGTGCCTTTTTATTAAGAACTTTTTGGTTCATATTGACAACTATAAAAACATGACTTGGGACAAACACAAAATATGCTTCATATCCTTGCATATGTAACATAGAAATCAATAAATTACTTTTATCATCACAATCCCCATAATTATTTTTAACTACATTTTTGCCACTTCTTGCTACTGATTTATTTATTTTATAAGGAATAATAGATGCGTAATTAAGCATTTTTTGCACTTCACAAGTTCCATTTGTACAATTTTTGGTTAGTTCCTCAGACAATTTTTTCGTGAAATCATCGGTTTTAACTTGATTAATATAAGTACCACCATCAATATCTATAAATTTTTTGTTTACTAAAAAAAAGGATACATAACTAATGTATATAAACCCAACCAAACAAAAAAGACTCACTATTATTGACAGAGTATATAAGTACTTATTATTAAAAAGCATTTTATTTTAATGTAGCAAATGCAAGCTGTAGAGTTTTAAGATTTTTTTCACTTTTAACGGCAAATCGAACATACGTATTGTCTAAAAAATCAAAATTTTCACAATCTCTTATTAAAATTTTATAAGGGGTTAGTTTATCTTGAAGTTGTGCAGCAGTCATATTTTTTAACTTTGTCAAAAAATAGTTTGCATTACTTGGAAAAATTTTACTAAACAAATTGGATTCATTTAAAATTTTCTCTAACAATAGACTATTTTTTGCATTTATTGATTTAGAAATACTTTTAAACGTTCTGTCTTTAAGTGCTGCTTGTAAATAATGCGAATCAAAGGTTGAAAGTTTCCACATAGGTTGTGTTTTTTTCAACTGTCTAATATTTTTTTCATTTGAAACCAGAGTTCCTACTCGAATACCAGCACTGCTATAAAACTTTGTCATAGATTTTAGAATATACAACTTTTCATACTCATTGATATACTTTATCATGGATTCGCCATTAGTAAAGTCAAGAAATGATTCATCAATTAAAATGGTTGCATTTTGGCTCATCCAATATTTCATCATCTCATTAATATCATATAAACGCCCATCAGGGGTGGAGGGATTTACAAAAATGACAAAGCTGTTTTCTTCAATGACTTGATCAATTATATTTAAGCGGTTGATATGAGATATTTTGTATCCAAATAAATTTGCAGCTTTTTTGTATTCTAAATACGCAGGGGAATAAATAGTACAATGTTTTTGATTAAGATGTTTAAACAGCGAAAAGATTGCACTACTTCCACCATTAAAAAGTTCACATTGATTTGTGGTAATTTTGTAGTTCGAAGCTATTATTTCATATAGTTTTTCATAGATTGGGTAGGAGCTAATATCAAGTTCATTAAAGTCAATATTAATTGAGGGTTTAATGAAGTTGATATTTGAGGACAAGTCTATTACATCTTTAACATCACAATCACACTTGAGTGCAAAAGATTCTACTTGTCCTCCATGAGAGTATTGATTCACACAAGAAGACCTAAGTTTAATAATGCAATTTCTGTAACAACAATTGAAAATCCAATACAGTCACCATTTACAAAACCAAACTTTGAGTCTAATTTATATAATAAAAACAGCGTAAATAAAACAGCAAATACTGTTAATACAATCACATGGTCAATTCCTAAAGGAAAAGCTAATAAACTCATATAAAATATCGCAGCAAAGAAGATTAATCCAAAACCAGCAGAAAGACTTAAATTAATAGTATACTCTCCACCTTTTTTGTAATCAAATACACCAAGCCCAACAATTCCAGCAAAACGGCTTAAAATGATTGCTGCTAAAAACATTGCAGTATTATCATTAATAAGTAAATACGTAATAGCTGCAAGTTTTAATATTACAATCACAGTAGTTCCCACTGCCCCAATTGCACCAACTTGTGGCTCTTTCATCACAACACTTGCGTCTTTACCGCTTAAACTTGCAAACCATGCATCAATTACATCACTTACTGCTTCAAGATGTAAAAATCCATATAATGCAATATACAGTGCTGCTGAAATAAAAGCTGCATATGGCAATGCAAACATTCCTTGTAAAAAATTAAATGCTAATATTGTAAGCAACCCTAATACAAACCCAACAAAAGGCATTGTAAATAACATAACATTGTAAAATTCTTTATTTGGCGTAACTTCTTTTGCTCGTATTGGTAATACTGAAAAGTAAGAAAAGCTTGATAAAAATCCTTTTATAATATTCGCACCCTTCCCTGGCTGAACACTTTCTTGACTCATTTAATTCTCCTTTGAATTCCATAATTAACTTGATAAACTTCATCGCACTCTTTTGTTATTTCTTGACCAATGATACCAGTCAAGTCAACAAACTTCCGGCTAACGCTATCTAGAGGTATTATACCACTACTTACGTCATTTAAAATAAAAACAATGTTATTTGGACTCTGGAGTAGTTTTTGTATTTCAAAAATTAACACTTCTTCACTTTTTTCCATATTATTCAGTATCCACATAGAGACACAGTCAATTAAATAGGTTTCATTTTTTCCCAATTTTGAAAAAATATCTAAACCTTCTTCCATGGTAATAAAATCATCTTTTCGCTCAGTTTGATGATTTTTAATTCTTTTTTTCATTTCCCCATCATTATAGTTATCTAAATAAGTAGCAACATAATAAGGTTTTTTGCTTTTTGAGATTTCCAGTGTTTTTGTAATAGATAAGGAGGTTTTGCCACTTTTCTGGCCTCCAAAATATAAAATTTTCATGTGATTAACCTAAATTTAGAATATTGTTTATACCAGTAAACATAATTTGTGCAGATATTGCAGAAACAAAAAGGCCCGTTACTTTTGAAATAACCAACAATCCTTGTTTTCCAATTACTTTCTCTATATTGCTAGACAGATATAACATTAGTCCAATAGTACAAACTGCGCATACTAATGCAATACTTCCAAGAGTAACTTTTGTAATCGTATCAAACTCTGCACCCATGACAAGCAAAACACCAATGGTACCAGGCCCAATTACAATAGGAATTGCAAGAGGAACTACTGCAATTTCATTAATGTTTTTTTCGCCTACATCTTGTTTATTTTTAGTACCTTGAACTAAATCAACTGCACTTAAAAATAAAAGTGCTCCAGCACCTATTCTAAAAGCATCTAAGGTAATACCAAATACATCAAAAATATGTTTTCCGAAAAAAAGTAGTACCAAACATGAAATGATAACTGCTATTGTCACTTTGATACTTAAAGTACCTTTTTCTTTTTTGCTTGCCTCTTGTGTCATTGTTAAAAAAACAGACAATACAAAAAAAGGTGTCATGATAAAAAATATCTTTAAATATATTGAAATAAAATAAGAAAAGATGTCCATAGTTTTATCCTAAAAAGTTCTCTACTTGTTTTGTGATTAGTTCCTCATTTAATCCATTGATTAAACCATAACATAAAGCACCACCAGCGCCAACACCTTCTTTGGCTTCACCTTCATCATAAAGTTTAAGGGCAGGATGATTACTTTTTGTAAAATCAAAATTTGCACTGTACGCATTAATAGGAAAATCAAGCATCTCTAAAAGTGCTTTAATGTCAGAGTTTTCATCTTCATTAACCCATTTTGTAGTACATAATGCTAAGTTATCTGATTCTAATTTACCACCCATATAATTAACAATTGAGTTTGCAAGTAATAAAACAGCAGCCATTTGTGTTCCACCAGCTAGAATTAATTTTGTTTTAGAACCTGAATTGCCTAAAACAAACCCTGCATTAAATATTAACATATTATCAGCAACTTCTCCAACTTTTTCAAATAAGTCCTCTTTATCTTTTATGTTAGCTAATGCATGTTTGATTGTTTGCTCTTTAATAGAAGTTGGATCTTCTTTAAATGAACTGGAGAATTTGTTTTCACATTCATATCCTAATGCTTGACAAACTGCATTTGCAGTTGTAGTTCCTGAAGGAACACTTTCTCCTAAGATAATATAATCATCTTTACATTCATAACTTTTCCCAAACTCAACACCTTTTTGAAAAACTGCCATGGCATCAATATTTGCACCGTTATTAATAGCTCCACTTGATTTTAATCCAAAATCATGCATTTTAAAATACTCTAAATTTGGCTCCAAACTCATACCAAGATTTAGAATTTCAATATTAGAAAATGGTTTTAATACATGTACTGCTCGTGTTATTAACGCAGGTGTGGGAACACCTTTTGGAGTTTCAGCAACTCCTTTTAAACTTCGTACTTCTCCACTACATACAAACTCAGCATCAAGTGTGGGAGTTAGATGAATAAGTCCAGGGATTCCAGCTTGTGTGATACCTTCAATTTCTATTGTTTTGGTTGTACTTAAACTTAATAAAAACGTTGCTTTTTTACCACGTAAAAATTCTAGAAAATCAACAGTACCTAAGATTGTGTTTATGTGTGATTTAAATTCCACTTTTTGTTATCTCTTCTTTTATGTTTTGTAAAATAATATTTTGAACATCATCAATTTCAATTAAATTGAATCGGTTCGACTGTGTAATACTTTTTACTATTTCAACTTCAAAATCACCACTTAAATCATCTTTTATTTCAAACATATCTTTTTCATAATGATTTCCACTTACAAGTAACATAGGAACTATCTGTATTTTTTTAATACCTGCACTTTTCATTTTTTTAATAAGTATCTCTTTTAATGCATAAAAAGGAAAAGAACCTTCAAGTGAACACGTATAGTTTTTATCACTAATATCTTCTAAAAATTTATGAGCATAAGAAATCGAATCTATTCCTTGCATTTCAAGTCTTGGTGTTCCATGTATAATATAAAGATTGGCAACATCTTCTCTCGTAATAGCATTATTTAAATTTTTTAAAAATAATGTAGTCTCTTTAGCTTTGGTTAAAATAGCATCACTACATCTGATATGTGAAAGTGAAAACTCACTGAAACCTTTAACAATTTTTTGTAAAAAAGCATGTTCATCTGTTGGAAAAATATTAATTGAACTTACGACTATATGTTTGTATCCCATTAAATCTACATCCGCTAAAACTTGCGGTAGATTTTTATAATCTAACCCTTGTTTTTTTACAAATTTTAGAACCATTCTAGAACTAAAAGATAAAAATACATCTGTATTAGGAAACTTTTCTTCGATTATTTTTTTTAAATCCAAATATTTTTGTTGTTCAATGATAGAGCCAAAACAGGATAAAACAATTGCCCTATTTTTTTTATAGTGTCTATATCTTTTCATTAGGTATTGCCTTGTGTGGTGTGAGTTAAAATAAGTAATTACAAGAGATAAGAAAGTTTCTTATCTCTTCTTTGTTGTATTAATCCTTAGTGATTGTTGCGTAAAGTTTTTTTTCAAATATTGTAGTATTTGAAAATGTACTAACACTTTTTACAAGTGCTAGAATAGCTAAGTCTAAAATTGGTTCAATTAAAATTACAGACATGTAAGCTGCACCAAATAAACTAACAGAAGTTAATGCTTCAGCACCAAACCCTTGTCCGTAAAAAGCCCAAAATGCAACCCATGCAACAATACCCGCTTGGAAGGTAGTTGAAAGTTTAAGGGCTTGTGTATATGTCAAGTCTTTGTATGCTGTATTTGGAGCAACAATTTTAGAAGCCAATGCTGACATTGCCATTAGTGGAAGAATTAATGTTGTTACATTCATTCCATATTGAGGTAAATCAAATTGTGCAAAAAATACGCCTTGCACTAAAAGCCCAAGTGCTAGTCCAATAGCAGCAGGTGCTAAACCAAAAAGCAAAAAGATTGTTGATCCCATAATTAGATGAACTTCTGATACTCCAACTGGAAGGTGTGGAAATACTTCAAAAAATACAAACACTGCAATCGTACTTAATACTGCTTTGATTACAAGTGATAATAATCCATTCTCTTTGATATGATCAATTGACATTTTTGCTACTAAAGCAAATGCTGCACCTGCAGTTACATATGAAAGTCCAATTTTAGACGCTTCTACCATACCTGGTTCTATATGCATGTTAATCCTTTATTTATTAGTTTAATTTATTTTATTTTTTATTTATCTTGGAAAGTAAAAATTGTATAAGGGGGATCTTTATTTAAAGGTACATATTCAAAGGCTTTTTCATGATAAATAAAATTAGAATCTACTGTGCACAGTTTATTAACTGTTGAATACATTGCAATAGTAGATAGTTTATAATACCGTTTTTTATAGCCTCTTAAGTGTTTCATAAAGCGATTATATCGAAACTATTATAAAATATAGTCCCGATATCATTTCAAACTTTAAAAGTATTTATTTACATGTTCTAAGAAATCTTCTGCACTTTTGTATCCAATTATTTCAGCTTGTTTTTGTTCAACGCCATCTTTATTCCAAAAAATCAACCCAGGAGGTCCAAAAAGGTTGAATCTTTCTAACAACTTTTTATCATCATTATTGTTTGCAGTTACATCCGCTTTTAAAAGAGTAAACTGAGATAACTTTTGTTTCACTTTTTCATCAACAAAAGTAATATGCTCTAACTCTTTACATGAGATACACCAATCAGCATAAAAATCTAACATCACAGGTTTACTTGAATTTTTAATAGCTAAGTCTAACTCTTTAATATTTTTAACATAAGTAAATTTAACTTCACTTAAGATTGAAGATACATTACTCGAACCTGAGTTTGTAAACTTTTTTAGAGGGTTTAGGGGATTTGTTTCACCACTTATAGCTCCCACAAATAAAATCGTCCCGTAAAGAAATAATATCACTGAAAAAAGTTTGATGAGTTTAAATTCACCTCTTACATTCTCACTAACTTGAGTAAACAATCCAGAGTAAATAGAAGCCCCTAATAATAAAACTGCCCATAAATACATAGTTACAATAGAAGGTAATACTCTATCTAACATCCAAAGAGCTGTACCTAACATTAAAACACCAAAGACTTTAGATACATTGTCCATCCAACCACCTGGTTTTGGCATGTACTTTCCAGCACCAAGTCCAATGAGAAGTAAGGGTGTTCCCATTCCCATACTTAAAATAAATAAAGCAGCACCACCAAGAACAGCGTCACCTGTTTGTCCAATATAAACCAAAGCTCCTGCAAGAGGAGCTGCTACACAAGGACCAACAATTAGTGCTGATAAAAATCCCATAATAGCAATTCCCATTACTCCTTGTTTTTCTTTTCCATCAGTTGTTTTACTTAACTTTGTTTGTAAAGATTGCGGTAATTCAAGTTTGTAATATCCAAACATAGAAAAAGCAAGTCCAACAAAAATAAGTGCAAAAACTGAAAGGACATAAGGATTTTGTAGTGCCACTTGTAAGTTTGCACCAAATAATCCTGCAACAACTCCCGCAATTGTATAAGCAGCTGCCATAGAAATCACGTATACCAATGACAAGAAAAATCCACGTCCAGCTGTTAATTTTTCTTTATTTCCAGCATTTACAATAATACTTGATAATATGGGAATCATAGGAAATACACAAGGAGTTAATGATAACAATAACCCAAATCCAAAAAAAGTAATCAAGATTAATATAACATTGCCATCTTTTAAAGATTGTGTAATAAGTCCAGCTTCACTTTGGTTTTGTGTGCTTTGTTTAGCCGATGATGTAGCAACAGATGTATCCATTTTTGCCACTTGAGAGTTGGTTTTATTCTCATTATTTGGCGTGAAATCATTTTGAAGTTTTCCATTTGCTGAAAATTTAAACGTTTTAGTCATTGGAGCATAACAAATACCTGATTTAGAACATCCTTGAAATTTAAATTTTAATTCAAAATTAGTATTGCCTACTTTTTTTTCAATCAAAGATAAAGGAACACGAATAACAATATCTTTAAATGTTACCATATCGCCCTTATAATCTATTACTTCAGGTTTAGTCAACTCTGATGTGATATCTATTTTTTTAGGTTTTGTGATAATAACTTTCAAGTTTTTACCATAAATATAAATATCTTTATACAACTCCAATTTCAAATAAATACTGTCCCCAATTGATTTGGCACTAGGTTTTATGGCTATGTCTGGCTCAACAAATTTTTGCTCCAGTGCAAAACTGTATATCACTAAAAAAAGTATTATTAAAAGCTTTTTCATTATTTTTTATTATCCTTCATTACATCATAAATATCATCAACTATATCATTAAAATTCTTGCTGTATGCGAAACAAACATCTACTTTACACGCTAAATACATTTTATCTTCTGTTACTTTTCTAAGAAGAAAAGGAAACTCAGGCAAAATCTTATTTTTTAACATAGCTTTTGTAGCTTTTAAATTGATATAGCCTTTTTCAAAAGCCATTAAACTTCTTAATAACCAAGCAGTACTACTTGGTCTACTTGCTAGTACTAAAGAATTACTCTCTAGCGTTTGTTTGGCAACAGCTTGAAAATCTAAATCATCGTTTAAAATGGATACTTTTAAAATATTATCAACCATATTTGCTTGTGCACTTTTATAAGAGCTGTCATAAATAGAGGATATATTTTGAAAGGCATCATTACTCATATACCAACTGTTTTGTTTATAAAATTTATCTTTAGCTTCAAAACTTAACTTCGTAGCAAGTGATAAATACTTTTTATCCAAGGAATAGTCATACGCTTTTAACAGTGAACTAATTAGAAAAGAATAATCTTCAAATAACGCCTCTACTTTAGGCTTTTTATTAACCAATCTTTGATGATACAAAGTATTTTTAATATAAAGCTTCTCAAGTAATGTATCCATGTACTTTAATGCTAAACGAGAATAGGCGTCATTCATTTTACCAGCTTCAAACAACGATGTAATATACATTGCGTTCCAAGATGTTAAAATTTTATAATCAACAAAAGGGTACTCTTTAGTTTCTCTAAGTTTTTTTAGAACTTTTTTGACTTTTTTTAAATTGTTTGGCTTTTTATTGTTGGTTAAATATACATTATTTTGTTTATGCTCAAAGTTTCCTTTTTTTGTGATATTAAAATATTTCAAAATAGTGTTTACTTCATTATCGTTGTAGCCATTTTCAATTAAAAAAGATTTAGTTTGTTCATATTCAAAAACAAAATATGCGCCCTCTTCTTTTTTAGAATCAATCAAACTATCTGCATCACTTGCACTGTATAATAAAGAGTTATATTCAAATTTCACTCTTATAAAAGAGACCATATCATCGACTATATTTTTAAAAAATACATCTTTTGTAATACGATATGCTTTAGCATAAGCACTTAAAAGTTCAGCATTGGTATACAACATTTTTTCAAAGTGAGGTATCATCCATTTTTCATCTACACTATATCGATAAAAGCCACCCTCAATTTGATCATAAATCCCACCTTTTGCCATGGCTTTTAGCATTTTAGTTGCCATGTCTAAAGCAGTATTATTTTTGGTCACTTCATATATATCAAGTAATGTTTCAATCGTTGAGGCATGTGGGAACTTTGGCTTAATGCCTATTCCAAAATTTACTTTGTCAAAAGACTCTTCTACTTCTGTTACAAATTGAGAAACCAAATCTAAACCAATTTCTCGTTTTTCACCTTTATACGCCGTTTTGTATTCTTCTAAGGCATCCTCGATTTGATCAGCACTACTTAATATTTTAATGGGATTAAAAGCATACATATCTGATACTTTATTTAAAAGTTCAATGATACCCATTCGATCATATTTGCTAACATCAGGAATATAAGTTGCTGCATAAAATGCTTTTCTTCCAGGTGTTAATATCATATTTAAAGGCCAACCTCCGCCTCTTTTATTCAATAAATTATAGACATCTTGATAGTATTTATCTATATGAGGCATTTCTTCTCGATCAACTTTAATGGAGATGAAATCTCTGTTTAAAACATAGGCTACTTTTTCATTTTCAAAAGATTCTTCCTCCATCACATGACACCAGTGACAAGTACTGTACCCAATAGATAGAAAGATCAACTTATTCTCTTTTTTAGCTTTTTCAAATGCTTCTTCACCCCAAGCATGCCAATTTACTGGATTATGGGCGTGTTGTTGTAAATAAGGAGAGTCTTCATTTATCAACTTATTTGTAAATTTAAATTGCGCATTTAATGATGTCATCATCAGAATAAGTGTAAAAGCTACTTTAAACATCAAAGAATTAATTTGTCTCTCTACCTTTTTTTGCATTATTAGTTACCTAAAGCTCCAAATAGTTTTCTTGTTCTGTCATTTTCACCATTTACATAAATAGTTGGTGTTCCTTGAATCATAACATCTTCACCCATTTTCATATCATCTTGAACTTCACCTTTAACCTTAAGGGCATTAATTTCATCAAGTGTGATGTTTGTTTTATATACTTTATTAAATCCAGCCAATATTTTAGAAGAATCTGTTTCTCTTGAACTAAAGTGCGGGCTAAAGTTTGTTAAATACATTGTCATTTCAACGTCTTTAATACCTTTTTCTTTTGCAACAACCATTGCATGACTTAGTGCAAGTGCAGCTGGATGTAAACTTAAAAGAGGAAAGTGGTAATAATATAAAGCAATATCATCAGAGTTTGCATTTACTTTTTGAATCATCCCTGGAATTGTTTGTTGACAAGCTGGACATAATGGATCTGAGAATACAACTACTTTATTTTTTGCATTTTCATTTCCTGCTATTAAGTTCTTTTTCTTGTAATATTTTGCAGTTACGGTAGGAATAAGTACATCTTTGAAACTTTTTCCTGTTTTCATATTAATTAACTCTTGAGCAACAGCTTCCCCATTTGAAAACAACATGTCACTTCCACTAACAACTCCACGACCAGGAACATCAGCGGTGATATTTAAAACATATCCATACCAACCTTTAAGTGGTAACTCTTTTTTAGTTTTAATGTCAACTGCTTGAAGGTTAATCCCTTGATTTGTTAAAAATCTCTGTTTTTCAAAAGCAACTACTTTTTTATCAATTGCAGTTGATGCAAACAATGATGCTCCTAATAATAATGTTGATACTCCATATTTCAATAACTTCATATTTCTTTCCTTATTTTAATATTTAATAGAATTTTTGTTTTATACTTTGTTTAATTTCACTAGGAGTTTTTACACCCATTTCAGTCGAAATTAGTTTACCATTTTTTATATAAAGAACGGTAGGAATGGCTCGTATGTTATACTTTTGGGCTAACTGCATTTGTTCTTGTATATCTACTTTGTACACTGTTACACCCATACTTTTTAAATCTACTTGATTTAAATTTTCTTCTAACTCTTTACAATTAACACACCATGTGGCATGAAATTTGACTAAGACATTTTTGCTACTAATTTTTTCAGCAAAGTTTTCACTGTTTATTTCTTCATAAGAAAACAATGAAACAATACTCATCAAAAATAAAAATAATACCTTCATCATGACGAATCCTTTATTCTGATTTTAAATGGTCCATATATTTAATGATTTCACTCACATCTGCGTGGAAGTCATTAAATCTAACTATTCCATTTTTATCAATTATAACAGTCCAAGGGGTTCCCCCACTTTTATAGTTTTTCATAAAAGCAGATTTGTTTTCTTCACTACCACTATGTCCAATTGGCATTGTCAATGAATATTTTTTAATAATATCTTTTGCTGCGTTAACAGAGTTGACCATAAAACCTTCAAATACCGTTTGAATAGCTACAAAGGCAACCTTGTCATCTCCCTTATAATGTTTAGAGAGTTTTTGCAGCGTAGGAAATCCATGAGAGTGGCATCCAGGACACCATGCTTGAAATCCATATACGTATAAAACCTTCCCTTTATAATCATTGATATCTAAAGATGAAGCTCCATTGGTTTGAAGCCACGTATCAACGCCAAAACTTGGTGCTTTTTCACCTCTAATTCCCAAAGCATTAAGATTTAATGCAAACAACACAACAAGTAAAAAAAATTTAACTTTCATAATTTATCCTATATGTTTTTGCTATTGTATTTAGGTAATGTTTAGGCTTTGTAAAGAGATTATTAAATATCTTAATTTATTCTTTTTCAGTTTTTCTCTTCTGTGACATCCAAGCTCGTATTCCACCTTTTAAATGATATACCTTTTTGTATCCCATTTTATCATTTAAAAAATTTCCAACAATACCTGTTCTATTTGCACTTCGGCACACCAAAATGAACTCTTGATTTTTATCTGTTACAATTTTTTCAAACTCTTTCATCCACTCATCAATATTATACTTTCCTTGATTATCAAAAAAAGTCAATTTGTGAGAAGTTGGGATAATACCTGTGCTTTTCCACTCATCTAATCTTCTAATATCAATGACTGGTACTCCACTTTTAATTAATTTTTCAAGTTTTTCAGAGTCAACTTCTTTAAAATCTGCATAAGAAAATGAGATAAAACACATTACTCCAAGCAGTACAACCAATACTTTTTTCATTTCTTCCCTTTTTTTACATAACTATAGTAGTGAGTTGATTATATTTTATAAGTGTGTAGAATTCGTGGGATTTTGACATAAAAATCTTAAATATTGATTTTTATGTCCTATATAATTTATTTAGCTTACAATTGAGGGTTTGAACTTGTAACTATTTATTCTTTTTGGCTTCTTGAAGAACCTTAATAAGCTCATCAATATTATCGTAAGGAATATGTGATTTCCACTCTACGGTTTCACCATTTAATGCAATTCCAATGCTTACTACATCTTTACTTCCAGCACCATAAGGTTCAGTTACATCCGAAACTGAGATAACACCTTTTTTAGTACCAGATAGTGGTATTTTAGCTAATTGAGTCGTTGTTGACATAATATTCTCCTTGGTTAATTTTATATACTAATACTTCCAAAATATATCTTTTATTTACATTAATTTTTTTATATATGTTTTATATTAAATATCCTTGATAGGTTCTGATAAATAATATCCTTGAAATTCATCTACCCCTAAATCATAGATTATTTGAAATACTTCTTCATTGTGTACAAACTCTGCGATAGTTTTTATATGTAATTCTTGTGAAAATCGTATGATTGATTTAACAAGCTCTAAAGAATCATTATCTTCATGTATATTCTTAATTAGTGAGCCGTCTATTTTAATATAATCAGGCCGTATCGTTAATATATGAGTGAAGTTTGAGTACCCTGTACCAAAATCATCAATAGCAAATCTGATTCCCAGTTTTCTATATTTAAAAATAAACTCTTCAAATATTTCATAATCTGAGATATGATCACTCTCAAGTATTTCAAATATCACACGGGAGCAAAATTCTGGAGTACTTTTATTAAAAAACTCATCCAACATGTTTAAAATATTCGGATCTTCTATATCTGAGAAACCCAAATTAATAGATAGTGAATATTTATTCTCAACCGCTTGTAAAAGTGCTTTTTTAATAACGATTTCTGAAAGCCTTGCATATTGTTTTGTTTTAACTGCAATATCCAAAAAGACGAAAGGTGAGATATATTTCACTTCACCATTTTCATCAAACTCTTTCATTCTCATCAAGGTTTCATATTTTAAAATTTCTTTCTTTCTATTGTAAATAGGTTGATAAAAAGGTACAATTTTATCATTCTCAATTGCATCCTTAATCTGTTCTCTCCAAAGTTTAACATTTTCAATACTTTCATTTTTATCAAGAGTACTATTGTAAACCACAAATCTCTTATGATGTATTTTGGCATTTTTAAGTGCATTATTTGCTTTTTTAAGTGCATTATCTTGGAAAATTGCAGCACCTAGTGTGACGTCAATATCTATATCCAATCCCAATTCCTCAACATTGGCTTTATAGTATTTGGTTGAATCAACTAATTCATTAATATCTGCTTCATATTTCATAACATTTATCAAATCTTCTTTATCAAGAAGGGCAAAAGTATTTCCATAAACACGGTATAATTCATAACTTCTATTTTGACAAAAACGTTGCAAAAATTTACTGTACTCAATCAGTACAATATTCCCAATATGATAACTGTATATCTCATTAATATCATCAAAAGCTTCTATATCTAAAATAAATACGGTTGCTGATTCATGGTTCTTTAGATCTTCTAATAGTGCAAATTTATTTTTTAGCTTTGTTAAATCATCAAAATAAAGTTTGTCATTTAACTCTCTGGTTCTATCCATGACTTTTTCTTCAAGATTTTTAACATTATCTTCTATACTATTTACCATAAAATTAAACTGCTCTGCTAATACACCTAATTCATCGTTTCTGCTGATATTATTACGTATGCTTAAGTTTCCTTTTTGAATTTGTAGTGCATCTTTTGACAAAGTTTCTATTGGATCTGTTAGTTTTTTAATAAACTTAATTCCAATCATAAATAAAAGAGATAAGACTAAAAATGAAATACTTAAAATTGTATAGTTGATATTTTTTGCTGTATAATACAAGTCTTCTTTTACAACTGTTGCAACTATATACCAGTCATAAAATTCATTGTAGTCAACCCAAGCGAGTTTTTCACGGCTAGTTGTTCCTATTTTTTCATTGAAGCTTATTATCTCTTTCGTTCTGTATGCTTTTTTGAGAGTTTCTATTTTTATAGGCTGTTTGAATGAAGTATTTGAAGAAGGAAGAATCACTTCATTTACACTTGATACTAAGTAAATATGGCCTGTGCGAGCGAGTTTAATAGAACTGATTATATTCTCTAACTCTTTTTTTATACTCTTTTTTTGCAAGTCAACCGTTTTTTGAATATCATCAGTATACAAACCTGTTGAAATAAAAACATCCCAAGGTTTAAAATAAATAGTGAATGCAAGCTTTTTTAATATTTCATCTTTTTTATCTCTAACCCACCAATACTGAGTATAAGCTTCCCCTTCTTTAAAGGAGTTTTCCATCAGCTCTTTTGCAAAAAGGTTTCCTTGCTCATCTGGCATTTTTGAGAGATCAACCCCTAAAAACCTTGCATCAGGATGTTGTACTAAAATACCCTTGTTATCTAAGGTATAAAAATAATCATTTTTCCCATAACGAATCTCATTTATTTCTTGATATGCTAATCTCTTTGCTCGATCAAAACTCATTTCACTGCTGATATATTTTTGATGATATTTTTTAAAAATGTTTCTTCCTACATAAGCAATATCTTTAATTCTATTTTTGTGATTTAGAAAAGAGAGATTGGAAAAAGTTTCTAATACTTTTGACTTTGCATCAATTACAGCAGAAACTTTTTGAAGATTGGATGCGATATTTCTTGTTTCGGATTCATATACATATTCTCTAATTTTAGGCATAGCAATAAATATAATTGATATCAAATAAGCAAATATAATAAGAGCAAATAATGCAGTTATTTTAAAAGATAACTTATTAAACATAGCCAACCCCTTAGTGAATACCGATACCATAGAGTTATAAAATAAGAAAAACTATTATAAAAAAAAATTTATACTTATTTTATATTTGAGATTATTGTTCCGTAACTTACCTTTTGTTTCGTTAAGTTATCTAAATTAACAAAATCTTTTTCCCATATCATAACCACAGTAGAACCCATTTTGAAGTACCCAAGGCAATCACCTTTTTTAACTTCTAAGTCCTCATACTCGTAAACAACAATATCATCAGGTTTTGTATTTGTTTCCACTTTAGGCTCAAATTCAAATACCATTTGTCCTACATTAAGAGCACCAACAAACACCATATAAAATATTTTATCATCTTTAATACACTCTAAAATCACTCGTTCATTCTGGACAAATAAACCCAGTTCTTTATTTAAATACTTAAAGTTAACAGGATAGAGTTTTCCTGGAACATGGATAAGTTTTGTAATTTTACAATCACTTGGAGCATGATATCTATGATAATCTTTAGGAGAAAGATAAAAGTTCATAAACTCACCATCAAATACTTTATTAACATTATTCGCACAATGATATGTTAAAAGTTCTTCCACATTATATTCCATACCTTTTATTTGCATCAAAGTATCATGTTTAAGACTTCCACACTCTGAAATTAAACTATCAGCAGGTGAAATAAAATTAGTGCTGTCCATATTTATTTCTCGAGGTTTTTCTAAAGCTCTTGTAAACAAAGCATTTAACGAGTTATATTCATTAGCATTTTTAAACTCACTCATATCTAAACCCAAAAATTTTACGTAAGCACTGTTTATAATATTTTGAACAGGTCTTGGAAATTCACTTTTTGCAAACTTTCCAAAAATTCTTGATATCTGATTTGTGATGTGCATTGGTTTCCTTGTATCTATTAATTACGCGTATTCTATCTAAAATACTCTAAGACTTTTCGTTTTCATTAAAATAAGGGAATTGAAGCTACCTATTACCTTAAGGCATCATCTAAATTTTTATAAATATAGACTTTTTCAAATATTTTCATTTTATCAATTCTTTTTATTTTTTGAAGATGTCTATGTTTTAAAACCAAAACAACCTCAATATCCAAATCCTGAAGTTTTAAAATCATTTCTTCAAGTGCAAAAATAGCAGAAATATCAATAAAGGGAACATTTAAACAGTTAACAACTACTTTTTTGGTATCAAGCAAGTTATTAATTTTGTCTTCAAATATAGAAGCAGATCCAAAGAAAAAAGCACCATCAATATTAATTATTCTCATATCTTTATTTACTATATTTTGAAATTCATCTTTATGAAATTGGATTTTAACTTTTGATTCAATAGAAATTCTATAAACAATTAACATTGAAGCTAATACAATTCCAACACCCACTGCGACTATTAAATCTACAAAAACAGTTAAAAAGAAAACGGCCAACATTACAAGCAAATCATTTCTTGGAGCAAAATTTATAATTTTCAGAAATTTGTAATCTAAAATATCAATACCAACTTTCATTAAAATACCAGCAAGTACTGCCAAAGGTATTTCAGAAGCAATGGGTGCTAAAAAAAGTACAATACACAGTAATGTCATTGCATGAATAATGCCTGCTAACTTAGTAGTACCTCCACTTTTGATGTTAACAACTGTTCTCATAGTAGCACCAGCACCAGCAATTCCACCTACTAGTGAAACCAATGTATTTCCAATGCCTTGGCCAATTAACTCTTTGTTTGAATTATGTTTTGTTTTAGTAATTGAATCTGCTACTAGAGACGTTAGTAAGGTATCGATAGTTCCAAGTACCGCTAAAGTTACCGAGAGTGTAATTACTTGCTTCATTTGTGAAAACTCAAATGTTGGAATTATAAATTCAGGCAAGGTTGTTGGAATATTCCCAATAGTAGCAATGTCAAAATTTAAAATCATACTTAATGCAGTCATACCAACCAGTGCAATTAGGGCAGTTGGAATTATTTTTGATATTTTTTTTGGAGTAAACAACATTATTGACAATGTACAAAAAGAAATTACAAGTGCTTGAAAATTTGTATTTACTAATGTAAAAGGTAGATTGTATAAAGATTCAAGAACAGAGCTATGTCCTTTTAATCCTAAAAATGGATTGATCTGTAATATTATAATAATAAGGCCAATTCCACTCATAAAGCCAGATATTACTGGATAGGGAATATATTTAACATATTTTCCAATTTTAAGTATTCCAAAAAATATTTGAAAAATTCCTGTGAGCAATATAACACTCATAACCGCATTCATATCACCTGCGAATAAAGCAATCGCGCTAGCAACTACTACCGTCATGGGTCCAGTTGGACCTGAAATTTGAGTGGGAGTTCCACCAAAAAGTGAAGCACAAAAACCTAATATAATAGCACCATAAATACCAGCAACGGCACCAGCACCACTAGCGACTCCAAAAGCCAAGGCTAAGGGTAAGGCTATCACTGCTGCTGTTATTCCACCAAAAATATCACCTTTAATATTATTCAATAAATACTCCTAGTTATTGGACTAATATGCTAAATTTAATATACCATAAAAAGTTACTTTTACTTTAAAAAAGTTTTTTACAAAATGAGTTAACTTATATGTTATTAGGGATTAACATATAAAGTACTCCTTTTTGTTTCATTTTACCAGCTGTTTGTTCTGCTAGTTTCGAATTACCCCAAAAAAAATCTGCCCTAATTTGCCCTTTGATTGCTCCACCTACATCTGCTGCTATCATAAGCTGATTTATCTCACTCTTGTTCAAAGGATTTGATGTTTGAATAAAAACTGGCATTCCTAAAGGAATATATTTTCTGTCCACTGCAAGATTTCTTTGTGCGACTAATTCAACACCTAAAGCTCCTGTTGCACTTTTTTTTGACTCTTGAAAAAAGACATAACTCTCATTTATATTTAAGACCTCATCAATTTTTTCTGGATTTTGTTCAAACCATTTTTTAATACCTTGAAGCGAGCCTTGAGCAGGAGTTATATACCCTTTTTTAATCATTGCTTTTCCAATAGAGTTGTAACTACGCCCATTTTGATTTGCATATCCTACATTTATAATCGTACCATCTTGAAATTTAACTTTTCCAGAACCTTGAATTTGTAAAAAAAATAGATCTACTTTGCTATCCACATAACAAATAGGTTCTAAATTTTTTTTATCTTTCATATTTGCTCTTGTATTATATGGAATTAATTTATTTCCTTTTAATTGACCTCTTAATCTAAACTTTTTCAAATCAGGATATACAGAGCTTAAATCAACAATGATTAAATCTTTAGGCACATTATAAATAGGATATTGAAATTTTCCTGTTTTAATTCTGCTTCCATTTAACAAAGGTTCATAATAACCTGTAATTAAACCTTGCTCGGAGTTTTGATCATCGTATAATTTAAAAGGAGTAAAATTTTCTTGGAAAAATACTTTAGCATCATTTGCTTCAAGTGCCTTTTGGCAAGTGTGTTTAAAGGTATCATATCGTTTTGATCGAACACAAGCTTTTTTGAAAACCTCTAAAGATAAATCCAGATTATCAGTTTCAAAATCTTTTAAATCACTCCAACTACTTTGTTTCAAATTTGCTTTTGATATTTTTTCAAAATTTTTATTATATTTTGGAGCACAGCCTGTTATAACAAATGTTACTGCAATTAGTGTAAAAAGATATACGATTTTTTTCATAAGACCCTCTTTTTGGAATTTTATTATAGTACCATTTTTTGCTTAATAGTTTCACATTTGTGATAAAGTTGAGGATAGCGTATTTAATAGGTTTAAATAAAACTATCTTATAGAACAGATAGTTTTATTTGAGGAAAGAACTTTTAGTGTTTTATCTACTTTGAGTATGAACTTCTTTAAGTCCGCATTCGCTGCATTTAAATTCAATATCAATAGCTCCACTGCAACCATGATTTTGTAAAATTCTTTTTTTTATAACAGGAACTTTAAACTGCGTATCATTATCTGTATCAAGAATGATTTTAGTTTTAGATCCACAAGCAGGGCACTCTCCACTGTTTAAAGTATCAAGCCTTGAAGATTTTTGCTTGAAATAAAGTAGTGTAGAAAAGATCACCATTAGAAAAAGTAGTGTTAATAAGATTATTGTTTGCATAATATTTAGTGAGTAGTAAGTAGTGAGAAGTAAGTAGTAAAATACTACTTACTTCTCCCCTTTTACGATTTACTCAAACAGACAAGCTGTTATTCTACTTCCGCGTCAATAACGTCTTCGTCTTCTTTTTTGGCTTTAGCATCAGGTTTAGCACCCTCTTTGTTTTCACCATCTTTTTTATACATTGCTTCTGCTAATTTATGAGAAACTTCTGTTAACGTTTTTAATTTTTCTTCAATTTGTTCTTTTGTAGCATTTTCATCTTTTAAGATTTCTTCAAGTTCAGCTGCAGCATCAACAATTTTTGTTTTTTCTTCTTCATTAACTGCTTCTTCATTTTCTTCTAAAGTTTTTTTAGTTGAATGAAGCATTGCTTCTGCTTGATTTCTAACTTCAATTACTTCTTTTCTTTTTTCATCAGCTTCTTTATTTGCTTCTGCTTCATTAACCATTTTTTCGATTTCTTCGTCAGAAAGTCCAGATGAACCAGAGATTGTAATATTGTTTTCTTTTCCAGTTCCTTTATCTTTAGCAGATACATTTAAAACACCATTTGCATCAATATCAAATGTTACTTCAATTTGAGGTACACCTCTTGGAGCTGCTGGGATATCTGATAATTCAAACATACCTAAAGATTTATTATCTTTTGCAAATTCTCTCTCACCTTGTCCTACGTGAATAGAAACAGCAGGTTGATTATCTTCAGCTGTTGAGAAAACTTGTGATTTTTTAACAGGAATTGTTGTTCCTTTTTCAATAAGTTTAGTCATAACTCCACCTAACGTCTCAATTCCAAGAGATAATGGAGTAACATCTAATAGTAATACGTCTTTAACGTCACCTTTTAAAACTCCACCTTGAATAGCTGCACCTGCTGCTACTACTTCATCAGGGTTATCACCTTTGTTTAACTCTTTACCAAAAAATTCTCTTACAACTTCAGTTGCTTTTGGTAATCTAGTAGATCCACCAACCATGATAATTTCTTGAATTTCTTCTTTTTCTAATCCAGCATCATTTAATGCAGTTTTAATATGTACTAAAGTTTCATCAATTAAGTCTTCAGTCATTGCTTCAAACTTAGCTCTCGTTAAAGATTTAACTAAGTGAACAGGACCAGCATTACCCATTGAGATAAATGGTAAATTAATTTCTGTTTCAGAAGCTGAACTTAATTCTTTTTTAGCAGATTCAGCAGCATCTTTTAATCTTTGAAGTGCCATTTTGTCATTTTTAACGTCAAAACCATTTTCATCTTTAAACTCAGTAGCTAACCAATCAATAATAACATTATCAAAATCATCCCCACCTAAAAATGCATTTCCATCTGTTGAAAGTACTTCAAAAGTTCCATCTCCAATTTCAAGTGCAGTAACATCAAATGTACCTCCACCTAAATCATAAACGATAACTTTCTCTTCACCTTTTTTATCTAATCCATACGCTAAAGATGCAGCTGTTGGTTCATTGATAATTCTTAATACATTAAGACCAGCAATAGTACCAGCTTCTTGAGTTGCTTTTCTTTGTGCATCAT
>Ga0105351_1000256_pt1 | contig 25500 bp, 21 predicted proteins | sample EN4Hudsemesocosm_FD_83662 | JGI IMG/M metagenome (GOLD analysis project Ga0105351, IMG submission 83662) | Methane-oxidizing microbial communities from mesocosms in the Hudson Canyon - EN4B Hudson Canyon | ecosystem: Environmental > Aquatic > Marine > Cold seeps | place: Hudson Canyon... | reverse complement strand
TGTTGATTAAAAGGCGTTATAAAATAACTTTTTCTATAGTTATTGTATCTTTCTAAAATAAAAGCCAAATGTGGTGTCGTCTCTTCATCATTTAATAAGTTTGACAAATTACTCATTTTTTCTTTATCTAGATTTTTTAAATTATTTAAAATAGGTATCCAAAAAAATGGATCAGAAACGTCTTTTGTTTCATAAATAGAAACAGCTTCTTCATTTTTAATTGAATAAATTACGTTGTTAATACTTATTTCAAAAAACTCTTTTGCATACAATGTATAAATATTGGTATCCCAACTTTGAGTTAAGTCATATAAGTGTGATGTATTTCTTGTAAGTAGATACTTCCAAAAGGTTACCTTATCTTTGTCAAATTGGTAATATGCTTTATCGTAGGCATTATCAAGATAACTCGATGCATTTTTATAGTTGTTATGTTTTAAGGCATTAATGGATAGTAAAAATGAAGATAAGTGACTTAAATTTTTATCATCAATATTTAACAAGGATTTTTGTGATTGAATTAGCTTTGTATTGGTTACAATCAGTTTTATTGTTTGATTGAATTTTTTATTATCAAGGATACGACTAATTGTCTTTTTCGGTAACTTATAGTTAAAATAGTTTGTTCTAAACTTAGAGCCTACATTATTAAATACCTTATAAAAAGTTTCAACATCAGCTGTAATAAGTTTTGTGAATGGAATTCCTGCACCTATTATTTCTATAGCCTTAATCTTTTTTGGGTATTTTTTTTCTAAAGTTTTAGATGCTTGTTCTAATTGAGTATTGTTTAGTTTTGTTATATCATAAATACTTAACCCAACTTCTAAACAATCTGCATTTGTATTAATAAGTGAAGAGGTTTTTGCTCTCATACATTGCATAACAGCATATGTTTCATCATGTTTAATTTTTTTAGCATATGAGTAGAAGAGACGGTTGTTAACATAATTAGCTTGCCCTAGAGCTGCTATTGCCTCTTCTGGAGTAATGTCTTGTTTCAGATATTGCCAGATGTAAAAATCTTTTGCATATGTCCTAGGTTTATCTTTTAGCCATTCTAAAGAGATTTCATTTGCATTTGCAAAACTTAGTGTACAAAAAATAGAAGTGGCTAAAAGTTTTAAAGACATTTTACATCATTCCTGAAAATAGTTGACCTAAAAATGTTTCTAAAAATATTAAAATAAAAATAATTATAATAGGAGCTAAGTCCATACCACCAAAAACAGTAGGTACAAATCTTCTAACTAAAGCATAAGCTGGTTCAGTTAACCTATATAACATTTGAACAATAGGATTATTAGGATCAGGTCTCACCCAACTTAAAAGTGAGGAAATAATAATAACCCATTTATACAAACTAACTATTCCTAATACAACAACTGCAATTGAGTTTATTAATGCTCCACCCATTATATGATTTCTCCTAAATAGTTTTTGATTAAAGTGTAAATATTACCTAAATCTGGTCCATTAGTATATCCTGTGAGGATATATCTAAGCGGTTTAAGTAAGGATTCACCTTCTAGTTTTGTTTCACTTGAAAGGTATTTTTTTAAATCATCAAAGTCATCAAAATGTGGTGAAGTTTTAAAACATTCACGAAGTTTTTCGAATTCTTTTTCAAATCCATCTAATGGAGATTTTTTTGAAAGTATTAAATCAACTTTTGTTTTAATCTCTTTAATGGTACTTGACTCTTCAAGATAAAGTTTTGCAAGTTTTCCAATATCCGTATCTGCAAAACCTAAAAGTTTTGATAATCTTAAGTCATCAACTAACTTTAAATGTTCTGTATTAATAGATCTTAATTTATTCATATCAAATTGAGCAGTGTTTTTAGATATTTTTTTAATATCAAACCATTCAATAGCTTCTTCAAGTGTGAAAATTTCACAAGGTGTTTCATTTCCTAAAAGTACAAGGTAATTTGCAATAGAAACAGGAAGGAATCCCTCATCTATTAGGTATTTAATAGACAATTTGTCCTCTGTTTTGATATTAGTTATAACAGGAAGATGAATATAATTAATCTCTTTTTCATAGCCTAAAGATTTTCTAATATGAATTTGTTTTGGTGTATCACACAAATGATTTTCATCTCTAATTACAGTTGATATATTATAAAACATATCGTCAATTGCACAAGCATAGTTATATGTTGGAGCTTTATCTTGTAATAAAATTACAAAACTATCTACGTCAGAAGGTGTGTAGTTAAAGTCACCTTTTATAAGATCTGTAAATTTGATATTTTCTTCTGGTTTTTTAATTCTAACTGTAAAAGGTGATTCGATATTTAGAATAACATCGTCTTTTAAACCTTCACAATGACCATCATATCTAAATGGTTTTTTAGCTGCAATTGCTTCATCTTTTTGTTTATTTAGCCAATCATCACTACAAAAACAAGAAAAAGCTTTTTTATTCATTAAAAGTTTCATCGCCATTTTGTGGTGATTTTTTTTGTTGTCACTTTGATGAATAGCGTATTCGTAATCAATTGCAAAGAGACTTAATAATTCAAGAATTTCTTTATCTTTACCTTCAATATTATTTTCTTTATCAATGTCCTCAATTCTAACAATTAGTTTTTCATCTAATTGTTTAGAGATAATGTGATTGAATATAGCAACTCTCATGTTTCCTATATTCATCTCTGCTGTTGGACTTGGTGCAAATCTTAACAAATTAATTCCTTACAATTGAAAATGACAATTGATTAATCTCATCATGAGATTTAATATAACTGTTTAGTTTATCTAAAGATAAACCTTCTATTTGTTGTAACTCTTGCGCTGGATAGTCCTGGTCTTGGCCTTTATAAAATAACATAAACGCTCTGTTAAGTCTTTGACTTAATGTTTCAGTTCTAAGTGGTTCACTTCCACTTAAGAATTTTTTAGCACTGTCTAATTCTTTTTGCGTTACACCTTCTTTTACAAATTCTGAAACAATTTTTGAAACAAGTTCTTTTGCTTCATCTGTACTTTCAAGTTTAGTTTGTAAATAACCATTAAAGTTTGAATATGTTTTATTAATAGAGATGTACCCATAAGCTGAATAAGCCAAACCTCTTTTAACACGGATTTCTTCCATTAATCTACTTCCAAAACCACTTCCACCAAGAATAAAAGATGCAACTTTAGCAATATAAACGTTTTCATCTGTTGGATTTATGTCAAATGGGCTTCCAAAATATATATAAGCTTGTTCTGTTTTTTTACTTAACGTTTCAACTTTTGCTTTATTTGAAGGACTAAATGACTTAAGTTCTGTTTTCTCACCGCTTTTAAACAACTTTACAATTTTAAGAATATCTTTTTGCAAGTCTTTGAAGTTAGTATCTCCACCAGCAACTATAATTAGATTTTCAAGAATCAAGTTACTATTAACAAAATTTTTAATATCTTTAATATCAATACTTTTAAGAGATTTTAATGTTCCACTTGATGGGTTTTCTAAAGGAGTGTTTTTAAACAACAACTTTTTTAATCCAATTTTTGAAATATAATCAAAATCATTCTCTTTTCTCTTTAGAGATCCAATTTGAAGTGTTTTTAACTTATCAATTGTATCTTTAGTGTAGTTGGGTGATTTTAACAGATCTGATAGTAGTTTGAGACCTTTATCTTTTACGTCCATTAAACTAGATATCTCAATCACAAATGTTTCAAATCCATTTGATGCATGTAAGCTTATAGCTTGACTTTCAAGTTTATTTGCAAACTTTACACTTCCGTCTTCTTTTGTACCTTCATTTAAAAGTTTTGCGCTTAAAGAGGCTAAACCACTTTTTTCATTGTCTTTAATGAAACCACTGTTTTGAAAAACTAATTGTAAATTGTATGTTGGTAAACTGTTTTGTTTTTCAAATATAACGGGTATATTGATTCCCTTGTATTCTATATGCTTGATATTTGCACCCATTAATAATCCTTGTGTGAATAATAGTAAAAAAGTTGTATATATTATTTTTAGAAGTGACACTTAAAATCTTTCTAAAATGTTATATGCTGTATTTCTCTTTGCTGGATTTTCTCCAATATCTCTGATTAATTCAATCATTTGATCTTGATTCATAGCGTTAGTAACCCCAGCAGCAGCAACAACGTTTTCTTCCATCATAGTACTTCCTAAGTCATTTGCACCAAATTTAAGAGCCATTTGTCCAATATAACTTCCTTGAGTAACCCAAGAACTTTGTATATTTCTAAAGTTATCTAAATAAAGCCTTGATACTGCAAGTAGTCTTAAATACCTGTTTGAAGATTGTGGCTTCATGTTAGGTATTTCTTGAAGTAGTTTTGTATTTGCAGATTGAAAAGACCACATAATAAATGCTCTGAAACCACCTGTTTTATCTTGTAGGTCTCTGATTTTTTTCCAGTGTTCTATAATTTCTTCATCAGTTTCAACTGTTCCAAACATCATTGTTGCAGTAGTTTTCATATCAATTTTGTGTGCTTCTTCATGAACATCTAGCCAATCTTGTGCATTGAGTTTCCGCGGTGCGATTATATCTCTTACCCGATCGCTTAATATTTCAGCCCCAGCACCAGGAATTGAGCTAAGTCCTTTTTTTTGTAGTCTTGTTAAGACTTCATTATAAGAAATTTTTGATATTTTTGCTATATAGTCAATTTCAATTGCACTAAAACCATGTATAGTAATTTGAGGAAACGTAGTATGAATGTGTTCTACTAAATCTTCGTACCACTCTATTTTTAACTTAGGATGTACTCCACCTTGCATTAAAATCTGAGTACCACCAATAGCTAATAACTCTTCAATTTTGTCATTTATTTCTTTATATTTTAAAATATAAGCATCATCATCTTTACCATGTCTATAAAAAGCACAAAATTTACAATCTACAAAACATACGTTTGTATAGTTGATATTTCTATCAATAATAAATGTTGTGGTTTTTTCAGGGTGAAGTTCTAGTTTTTTATCTGAGGCCATCACTCCAAGATCAAGTAATGGCATATTTTGTAGTAAATCCAAAGCCTCTTCGTCTGAGAGCCTTTTGGTTGGGTCATATTTAAACATTAAAAAGATTGTCCTAGTGAGAATTCAAATGATGTGGTTTTATCGCCAGGCTCATCACCGATTGGTTTAGCAAAAATAAGTTGGATAGGTCCCACTGGGGAAATCCACTCAATTGCTGCACCTGTTGAAGAACGTTTTGTATCTGTCATTTTGTCTTCACCTATCATACCGTAGTCATAAAAAACATTCCATCTTAATTTTTCAGAACCAAGTGGAAAACTTAACTCAATAGAGTTTGCAAACATTTGTTTTAGTGCAGGGTCGTTTGTACTACTCTCTGGTCCAAATGCATAAGATTGATAACCTCTTAAGTTATTGATACCACCTAGGTATAAAGAATCCCCTTGTGTAATTTTTCCACTATCAATCAAAAATTTCATAGAAGCTTTATATCTTACAATCCAATCAAGATCAAATTGTTTTCGTAAAGAATGAAAGTATTTGTAGTTTGTAAAACTTTTCACAAATTTTGCATCTCCACCAAGACCAGCTACTTCAAGGGAAGTACCTGTTTTAATACCATTTCTTGGAAACATATAATCATCAGTTGAATCATATGAAATATATGGTTTTAATGAGCTTAAAATATAATCTTCATTATTTTTATAAGTTAATGGATCGTAACTATCTTTTGTATTATCATCGCTAAAAGTTTCTTTTACTGTTTCAAGTTTATATACAAGACCTGTAAATGTATTTCTATACAGTTCAGTTCCAGCTCCAACAGAGATACCAATAGCTCTTTTTTCAAATGTATAATCAGGTGATGAGTATTCGATTTCTCTTGTTTTACTGTATAAATTGATTGAACCATTATACTTACTATCATTAATAGCAGGTTCTTTTAGGAATATATCTAAATCATGTTTGTGTTTAGAGAAGTCAATTTTAAATCCAACAGACTTACCAGAACCAAATACGTTTTTATCTTTTACACCAGCTGTTAATAAAAACCCATCATAAGATCCGTATCCACCACCTAGAATAATATTTCCAGTGGTAGTTTCACTGACTTTTACATGAAGATCCATTCTATCACTAGTAACTCTCACTTTAGAAATTTCAACTGAATCAAAAAAACCACTTCTTTTAAGTTTGTTTTTTGAATCTTTGAAATCTGTAAGGTTAAACAAATCCCCAGGTGCTAGATATACGTTTCTTCTGATGACTCTATCAAGTGTTCTACTGTTCCCTGAAATAACTACATCATTTATATAGACTTTATCACCAGGAATTACATTATATGTTACATCAACTTTTGAGTTTTTAGTATCTTTTTTCAAATCATATTTAACAACAGCAAAAGCGTAACCTAAATCAGCAACGGATGTTTTAATGAAATCAACATCTTGTCTGAGTTGATCAATGTTAAACGTTCTTCCTTTTTTGAGTTTTAATTCTGGATAAAGTTTTTTAGGATCTAAAATACTACTGTCTAAAAATATTTTAGTATCATTAGTACTGTATTGTTTTCCCTCTTCAATAAAAAAGTTTAATTCTGCATTATTTGATGTAAAATCTACTTTCATAAAAGGTTTTTCAACTTTAGAATCTAGATATCCATGTTGTAAATAAACATCTCTTATTCTAGGTTGTTCATGTTCTAATTGATCGAGTTTTACTTCTCCATCATTTTGACCATAAAGCCATGAAAAGTAATCCTCTTCTTTATTAACAGTTACATCTTCAAAGTCACTACCTTCAAGTGCTTTAGCACCAAAGTAATTTACTTTTTTGATAATGATTTCTTCCCCTTTATTTACATCAAAGGTTAAAGAAACACTGTTTTCATTTATTTCTTCAATATCTATTTCAACAACTGAGTTAACATATCCGTCTTTCTCAAGTTCACTTAATAGAGATTTTTTTGCATTTTCAAGTCTTTTTTTAGTAAACAATGAGCCTTTTTTTATGCCCATTTTAGAATATACTAAATCTAAATCTTCTTCTCTTTGTTTATAACCTGTCATTTCAAGATTTGCAATAACTGGTTTTTCTTTAAAATGAAATTGAATAACACCATCTTCATTTATAACTGTAACATCCGTAAAATATCCAAATGAATAAAACTTTTTAATAGCGGAATTGATTTTTGGTATATCCAATTCATCACCGGTTTTAAAATCGATAGTTTCATTCGCAATTTTAGGCGACATTTTTGAGAGGTTAACGAAGTCTATTCTCTTGATTTGTTCTGCACTTAGCAAAGTTGTAATTAGTGATGAGGCAACAAAAGCGATACTTTTTTTCACAGTTTTCCTTGTATAAGTTATTGTATAAATTATTGTAAATTAAAACAATGAATATATCAAAATTTACTTTATAGGATGTTTAATAAGTTAAAAAATAGTTTCAATCGGACTAAATAGCCTTGGTTTTAACAATATTAGGTATAATGCGTAAAATTATAAGTAAAGGTTAGTTAAGTGACAGTAGGAATTATAGGGTTAGGTCTAATGGGTGGTTCATTAGCAAAAGCTGTTAAAAAATATTCAATAGCAAAAAAGGTTTATGGATATGTTCGTAATGAAGAGCAAAAACAAGAGGTTCTAGACCTAAAACTTGTTGATGAAGTTGTGGATATAGAAACATTAAAAAATGAATCAGACTTGATTGTATTGGCAGTTCCAGTAGATACAATAATTAACTTCTTACCACTACTTTTAGATGTAGATAGTAAAACAACTATTATGGATTTAGGCTCAACAAAAGAATTTATTGTAAACAATGTTCCTTCAAAAATAAGGAAAAATTTTGTAGCAGCACACCCAATGGTTGGAACAGAAAAGAATGGTCCAAAAGCTGCTATTGATAACTTTTATGAAGGCCATACTGTTGTTTTATGTAATCTTGAAGATAATGAAGAACATCATGTTGAAAAAGTTACGAGAGTTTTTCAAGAAGTTGGCATGAGAATCGTTAACATGGATGCGAAAGAACATGATGTGCATGCTTGTTTTATGTCTCATTTACCACATGCTATTTCGTACTCACTTGCAAATACCGTTATGGGACATGAAGATCCTAAATCTATAATCGCGCTTGCAGCTGGGGGATTTAAAGACATGAGTAGGGTAGCAAAAAGTTCACCTAAAATGTGGACAGATATCTTCAAACAAAATAGAGGAAATATTCTTGAATCAATTGACTTATTTGAAAATCAAATGAAATTAGTTAGAGAGTTAATTGAAGAAGAAAAATATGAGGATTTAGAAAAGTGGATGAGTAACGCAAATACTCTACATGAGATTTTATAATAAAAGATATTTATAAAAAGCGAAATATGCACTATCTCGCTTTTTATATTTAGAAAGTAATTACTTCAGCAATTCGTACATTTGATCTTCTGTTAAGGTATCTACATTTAAACTTACAGCCTTGTCAAACTTACTTCCAGCATCCTCTCCATATATAACAAAATCCGTTTTTTTAGAAACAGAGGAACTTACTTTAGCACCAAGAGATTCAAGCTCTTTTTTGATTAATCCTCTACTTCTACTCATTGAGCCTGTAAGGACAACTGTTTTTTCCTTGAAGGTATTTTCTTTTGCTTCTACTCTTACTTCTACAAGAGGATTAATTAGCATGAACAGTTTTTCAATAACTTCTTTATTTACGCGTGTAAACTCTAGAAATGAATTGGCCATTTGTTCCCCAATACCATCTAGGTTTATGAGTTTATCATAGTCTAAGTTGAGCAAATCTAATCCAAACTCTAAACAAATCTGTTTTGATGCAACTTCTCCAATATGTTCAATCCCTAACGCAATAATAATTCTATGAAGTTCTCTTCCTTTTGAATTTTCAATTGCATTAAGTAGATTATTAATTTTTTTCTCTTTAAAACCTTCGAGTTTTTCTAAGTTTTCATATTTTAAAGCATATAAATCTAAAATATCAAATATGATTTTTTCATTAACCAATTGTTCGACAATTCTGTTTCCAAGTCCATCAATATTCATGCAGTTTTTGCTTGCAAAATAAATAATAGAATTAACAACTCTGCTTTCGCAATCAAGATTTTGACATTTAATTAAAGTACCTTCATCTAAAACTTCTTCTTTACACACAGGACAAGATACAGGTCTTATAATATCCACTTGAGTTCCATCACGTCTGTCTTCAAAAACTTTAGTGATTTTTGGAATGATGTCTCCACTTTTAATAATAATGACCTGATCGTTTACCTTCAAATTAAGTCTGGCAATTTCATCAAAATTATGTAAACTGGCTCGTTCAACAGTTGAGCCGTCAATTAAAGTAGGTTCAACAATTGCAACAGGAGTAATAACCCCTGTTCTTCCAACTTGTAAGGTGATGTCTTTTATGGTTGTTGTCATTTCAACAGCAGGAAACTTATATGCGCATGAGTATCTTGGAAATTTTACTGTATGACCCAGCTCTTCTTGTGTTTCAAGATCGTTAATTTTGATAACCATTCCATCAAGCATCATTTCAATATCACTTCTTGATGCAATGATTTCATGATAAAGTTTTTCAATTCCTTCTACACTATTGGTTTTGGTTTGCATAGGAGGATGTGCAAAGCCTAATGAATAAATGTACTCCATCATTTCGCTGTTTGTAGTAAAATCTAAAGAATTTTCACCCACACCCCAAACATTAAAAAAAAGTTTTCTTTTTGCAGTAATAGTTGGATCAAGTTGTCTTAAACTTCCAGCTGCTGCATTTCTTGGATTTGCGAAAAGTTGTTCATTATTTCTTTTACGATCTTCATTAATTTTTTCAAAATCATTTTTTTTAATAACAATTTCACCTCGTATTTCAATAAGGCCAAGATAGTCAATTTGAAGGGGTACTGAGTGTATCGTTTTGACATTATTAGTAATGTCTTCTCCGATACTTCCATCTCCTCTTGAGATGGCTTGTTTTAACAATCCTTTTTCATAAATAAGATTTAAACTCGCACCGTCGAATTTTGGTTCACAATAAAACTCTAAGTTTTGACTTACTTTTTTGGCTCGATTTATCCAATCTTCTAACTCTTTAGTATTAAATACATCCTCTTGAGACCACATTCTACTTAAATGACTTGCCTTTTTAAATCCTTCTAATACAAATCCACCAACTCTTTTAGTAGGAGAATTAGCATGTGTATGAGATGGGTTTGTTTGTTCATAAGCTAAAACTACTCTATTTAACTTGTCATACTCAACATCTGAAGCTATTGGGTCATCCATAACATAATAAGCATGTGCCCATTTAATCAGCAGTTCTACGTCTTTAATATATTCTTCTTTATTCATTTAAACTCTTTGCATAAATTTGAATGTAATTGTATCTAAATATGTTTATTTTAAAATAATTGGATTTATAAAAATCAATTTAAAAAAAGAATCTACTTTCAAATAAAATGTACATTATAAAAAAATAGATTTATAATTAAATATAGGATATTAAAATGAAAAATATACTGGATATAAAAATAAAATCTCTTACTCAAAATGAATCAGTAAAAGTGGTTGATTCACTTAGGAATTTACTTTCCATGTTTGGTTTTCTAGACTTAAGACGCCTAAAAAAAATAGTTATCGCACAAGACGTTAATGCAGAAATTAATCTGATTAAAAAAAGTAAACATAAAGAAGATTCAAGTGTGTTTGCCAAAGTAATTACTATTGTTGAAAAAAATAGAATTAATATTGTTATAGTGATGAGAAAAAGCCTTGCTTTATCTTTGGTTAAAACACAACAGTGTAATGTGGGGTATAAAGAAGCTTTACATATCTTTCATCATGAACTAGCACATGTGCATGATTATAATAAAAAAATTGATGTCTTTGAGAAACATATGATTGCGGGGGAATATCAAGGAATACAAATGATTACATATCCACTTGCTGAAGTTTGTTGGAGTGAATATATTGCAAACTTCATTTCTTCAAGTAGCACAAATTTAAAGTCATTTCCAATATTAACGGCTGAAATTTTAGCACAGTTAGTAATGAGTATAACAAAAGATATTAAAACAAAAATGATGGTGTATAAATCTAATAAAAATCGAATAGATATTATTGAAGATATAAAAAAAGATGTTGAGAAAACAATTAAAACAGCTGCTTATTTGCTTGGATATTTACATGGATTAAATATAACACTTGCAGAGTTGTCAGATGAAATTGATTTTCAAATAAGTAAATCACGTTTTAAAGATACTTGGGATTTGATGAGTTTTCAATTATCTTCAATGAGAATTGTTTATCCTTATGGTTGGGAAAGATTAAGAATATACGAGGATTTAGCTGATTGTTTTCGAAGTTTTTATAAAGATATTGGATTGACATTAAAAGAGAATGAAAAAAAAGAGTTATACTTTATCGTAGCATAGCTCTTTTTTTACGTTAATTATTTATTATATTTTTCGATAATTTCTTCTACTACTTTTTCTACTTTTAAAACGGAACTTATTTCAACTCTTTCACTGTTTGAATGAGGATTAAATATGTTTGGTCCAATAGATGCAATCTGCAAGTCTGGAAACTTATCTTTGAAAATAGCACACTCTAAACCAGCATGAATTGCCTCAAGCGAAGATGTCGGTATGTGAAGTTTGTAGATGTCAAGTAAATCTTGTGCAAATTGATTATGTTCTGGTTTCCAAGCTGGATATTTACCACTTGTTTTAACATTAAAACCAAAAGACTGTAATGCTACAGTTGTTTCCTCAACTACTCGTTTTAACTCACCATTATCCATTGATCTTGCACTTAATTCAACTTGAATATCATCAATACTTGTATGTACAAGAGCAAGGTTAATTGAAGTTAATACCACACCTAATTTGGTATTATAACCTCTAACTCCATTTGCAAAACTGTATAAAAAGTTTACTAGTTCATCTGAATATACGTTTAAGTGATCGCTTTTTGAATCAATTTTTTCAACTGTCATATTTTCATGTGAGATACTTGGTGTAACTTTTGATGCAATAATAGCTTTAACATTAACAGGAATTGAGTTTATTCTCTCCCCTCCATTAATATCTAAAATTAGTCCATCACACTCTTTAATTGTTTTTGCAATTAGTTTGATACCATTTGGCACTTCATTGTGAATATCAACTCCACTATGTCCGCCTGCAAGTTTTCCAATTTTTATTTCGTATAAATCTAAATTATCTACATTTTTAATAATCTTTTTATTAGAACTTTTTGCTCTAATATCAACACCACCAGCACATCCAATACAAATGTCACCCTCATCTTCACTATCAATGTTTAACATAAAAGATGATTGTAATTCAAATTCAATCTCATTTGCGCCAATTAAACCAATTTCTTCATCACTTGTAAACAAGTACTCTAAGTCATCGCCATTTTCCATGTGTTTTAACATATATGCACAAGCAATACCGTTATCTGCACCTAAAGTTGAATTATTAGCTTTTAAGAAACCATCTTCCTCAATGATTTTTGGGATTAGATTATCAACCAAACAAACAATATCGTAGTGACCTTGTAAACATAAATTTGCTTTAGAATTTGTTTTTTTACATAAAATATTATTTACTTTATCAACATGGCATTCGTATCCAGTTCTTGCAGCAAATTCTTTCATGTATTCTATAAAAGGAGTGTGTGTGGTACTGCATCTTGGGATGGCAGTAATTTCGTAAAATAGTTCAATAACTCTGTTCATATTTTTCCTTAAAATTTTTTTGATAGTATACAAAAAAATCTTAAGGATTTAGTTTAAAGTCCAAAGATATCTGAAGTGATGCCTTTGTACCATATCTTAGAAGCATCTGCTGTTATTTTATCAATATCTGATGTTACAGAAGATACATTTACTTTGTTTGTTAACTTATAAGAGTGTGTTATTGAAACAGATTTATCATCAGTTATCATAGAATAACATACATTCCCAGGCATGTTATTTTTGTAATCAAATTCTTCACCTTTTAATCTTGCTGTTAACTCTGCTGCGACTATATAAGCACAAGAATTGGCCATTTGAGCAGATTTTGGATAAGGATACTCACCTTGAGCATCACCTATTACATAAACATCTTCGTCACTAACGGTTCTAAAAGTAGGTTGTCTAAGTTTAACCCAGCCTTGTGTATAGGTCTCTATATTTGCTAGTTTAACTAAATTATTTGCTTTATTTGGTGGAATAATTGATGTCTCTTCAAAAGAAATATTTTCTTGTTTATAATCCATAGCTTCTTTGTCAAAAAATTCAACGGTAATTGTCTTTTTCTCAAAGTCCACATCTTTGAAGTTTGTTAGTTTTCTGTACTCAATAATATCTGGATATATCTCTTCAAATGCTTTAACAAATTGTTTGGGTTTAGCACCTGGTTTTATACGTGGATCAACAATTATTACTTTTCCTTTAATATTGTTTTTCCTGAAGTAGTTTGCAATCATACAAGCTCTCTCGTAAGGCGCTGGAGGACATCTATAGGCTTCATGCGGAATTGTTAATACAAAGTTACCGCCTTTAAAGTTTTTAATCATTCTGTTTAAAGCTAAATGTTCACTTCCAGGTTGTAATCCAGGAGGAGCTTTTAAAAGTGCTTCTTGGGCTTTTTTTAAGTCTTTTTTAAATAACTTTTTATAGTTATAGTCAATTCCACAAGCCATAATCATATAGTCATAATTAATTACTTGTTTATTGGTACTAATTGTTTTAGATTCTCTGTTTATATCAATAATGGTTTCGTTTATAAAATTGTAACCGTATGCATTAACAGCTGAGTTGTAATCAAAGCTAAGACTCTCATAACTCACACCTTCAACACCACCTAACCACCCGTTACTAAATGGACATGACATAAAATTCAGTTTTTTTTCAATTACTGTTACATCAAGGTCAGGGTTTAAGTCTTTTAAAAACTTTGCAGCACTTAATCCCGCAAATCCGCCACCACAAATGGCAATAGTAGTTTTTGTTATATTTTTATTTATTTTGTTTGTTGTTGTTTCTTGTTTAGCAGCAAACAAACTAGATGTTTGTAGCAGTGTTGCTGAAGCAACAGAAACTTTAAAAAAATCTCTTCTTAACATTACTTTTCCTTATTCTATACACACAGGTGCGTTTTTTTTGTTTGAAGCATATTCAATAACAAATGCTTCTAAATGAGGTGAAATCTCATCGAATTTTTTGCTATATAACAAAGATTTTAAGTTAGTATTTTCTTTAAGTAACTTAATTTTTAAGTCTTTTGAATTATTTTGAAATAAGTGAATCCATTGTTTGTCGGTATGTTGTTTTGCAAATGCAGAACCATCATAACCCAACTTGGATTTGAGCAGATAATAATAAAAAGTTTGCCCTTTGTGTGCTTCTCCTGTTGCATATAAGGAGACAGCAAACAAAGAAGGCAAAATAATCTTTTTTATTAAAGTGTTATTTAACACATCTAACGCCGTAATGATCTTTTTTGTAATACCAACCTTCTTTACCTGTACCAAAATAGAAAGGGTGTGCAGCTTTTGGGTTCCCTTTTTCTTCTGTGCTTGTCCAGTATGATACAGATAGGTCAAAACCAGCTATTTCAGAGGTTTTATCGTGTTTCTCCCACATTTTCATCATAAGATCAAAACTAGGCAGTGTTGCATTATTATTTTTGCAATATATATTAGCATCACTCCAGCTTAATCTTTTTTGAGATTCTTTAGTCCAATCTAATGTATCTTGTGCATATACAAAACTTGTAAGTAATAATATTGCAGTGATTAATATTTTCATTTAATTCCTTATAAATGAAGAGGTTACTAAACTAGTAAACCCCTTCCTCTTTTAAATATTTTTGCCAATCATTAACTTTATATTTACCATCATGTAACCCATCAACAAATTTTAAAAAACTTATCATTTGTGCTGGATATGCATATCCAGGAAGATGGAAAATTTTATTCCAATATTTATCAAATATAATAATATTTGGAGAACCTTTTACATTAAAAGCCATCGCTAAAGAAGTTGTGTTCACTTTCTTAGCTGGAACTTTATCTCCCATTTCATACTCTTTGTACTCTTCTTTAGGAATTAAATAAATACTAAATTTTTTTGCATACTCATTTAGTTTTTTATTTTCTTTTAAATCTTTTTTTAACGTTTCACAATACGGACATTTCGTACTATCAAAAATAAGGATAACTCCTTGTCCTTTTGATATAATTTTATTACCTTCTTCAAAAAGTGCCGCACTTGAATATGTGGCAAATAATAGGAATGTTAATATAAATAGCTTTTTTAAAATATACATGTTCTAACCTTTCTTTTTAATAATCCCTTTTTGGATATAAAAATCTTTTAAAGCTTGATAAACTTCACCATTTTTTCTATCTTTGCCTTCCCATTTTTTACTTTTCATAAAATCCATAGTTGCGATAAATTGATTCGCAGGCATATATCCAGGTACAACAAGTACAGCTTTTCCATTTTTATCAGCAAAAATCATTGTAGGAGTTGCGTTTACACCATAAATTGATATCATAGTTTTTGTATCTACATCCATATATTCATTTTCATGAAATAATTTGTGTCTTAAGTTTTCATGTGCTTTCAAATAATAAGATGAATACTCATTTTTAAGTCTTTTTTGTAACTCAGGAGAACCTTTGATGTCTTTTTTTAATTGATCTGTATATGGATCTGTGTTTGTTCCAAATACTAAAATCATTTGTTTTTCTTTTGGTCCAATTTTTGCAGAATCTTGGAATGCTTCATAAACTATATTGTCATTTTGAGTATAAACTTTAGAAGCTGCGTTTTTTTCCACTTTTTTAATTTTTTCAGGTTCTGCGTTTAGTACCTCTTTTATAATTGCCTCATTTTTAACTTCTTTAATGATTTTTGGTTTTGTCTCACTTTGAGCAGATGTATCAGTACAACCACTTAATAATAAGAATGCCGATAAACATGAAATTGATGTTTTTGCGAATAGATTGATTTTCATTTTTAACCTTTTTTGTTTATTTAAAATTATATCTACAATATATAAACATAATTTTAAATAAATATATAAGGAGGCCTAAGCCTCCTCTATATCTAAATAATAATTACTTAGCAGCTTTGTTATAAATTTCGTGCATTTTTTTAATATGCTCGTCTTTATTAAGCTTTTTATCTGTATTAAGTTTGCTCCATAGTTTGTCATCTTTCATGTTTATATGACAACCCATACATAAACCAGTTTTCTCCATTCTATCTCTTTGATCTTGATCTAGAGGTCTTGAAGCTGGCCAATGTGAACCAACTGTTTGAAGTTGTTTTCCATCTCTAGTTACGATTTGCGACCAATCGTAATCCATACCTGGAATACCTTTCATTTGTACAGTTTTATTTTTTGGAATATGTTTTCCTGTTCTTAAATCTTGAATATCCATGTAAAGGTCTTCACCTTGTTTCTTCATGAATTGTCCATCTTGAATACCATAACCTAATGCTTTAGGATTTGAGTGACAAGATTCACAAGATCTAGCTTTTCTACCACTTGTATGCGGTTGAACTGGTGACATATCCGTTCCTGCAACAGTTTGACCATTGTCAGCAACTCTTGCTTGTTTATTAAGAATTAATGTGTTTCCATCAGGTCCAATAACAGTAAATGTTACTTGACAACCAGGAATAACAGGAGTTACAAGTCCCTCTCCATTAATACCTAAAATTGGATCTTCCCATCTTAAGTAAGATCTAGTTTCACTTGCTTTACCAAATTGTTTTTTACCTTTAGTACCAAGTACAGATTCAGAAGTTTCACCGTTTGCAAAGTGAGTTGAACCTGAAGCAATCCAGTCAATTTTAGATTTACCAGGAGTATAATCTACTTTAACGTGACAACCATAACATTGTGGTGCCCAGTCAGAGTGACAAGCATAACACTCAAGGTTTTCCATATGAGACTCAATTTTACCCATAGCAACTTCAGCTGCTGGAGAATTCCATGTATTATTTAATGCTTTTTCTTTAAGTAATGGTACTTTTAAATCTTTACCAGATGCAAGATGCACGATTGATTCATTTTTACCTTTTACTTTAACAACATTTCCTAAAGGATTTCCTCTAGTTGATAATACATATCCACCTTCTTTGTCATAAACAGTACCCATAGTCATCCAGTATGGAAGCTCTTGAGCTAATCCTCTTGGACCTTCTGGATTGTCTATTCCAAATTTTTCACCAAAACCAATTTGTAATTCCCAAGGAAATTTTCCATTAGTACCATGACAATCAGAACATTCAATTTCAACTTGACCTAGAGTTGTACCAAATAATGTACCATCTCCATGCATATCAACTGATGTATGACAATCTTGACAAGTCATTCCAGCTTCAAAGTGTAAGTCTTCTTTAATATGTTTATATCTTTTACCATGATGTTTAGATTGTGATTTTCCACCTTCGTTTAATGGTGAACCATAAGGTTGCTCCATTAGACCTACGTAAGAAACTCCAATTCTTTTACCTCTATTATGACAACTGTTACATGTTTCAGGATGAATTCCACTAAATTCAGCACCAGATGGTGTTTTAACTTTAGATTTTCTACTTCCTTGCATCATGTGAACTAACATATGACCATGTTCTTCTTTGTCAATAGTTGGATCGTTACCTTCATAGATACCTTCGTTTCCGTATGGCATATGACAAGCACTACAACCCATACCTCTCCAATCACCTCGACCTTTTCTACCACGAACACCGATATGACATCTCTGACAATCAGATCTTTGGTAAGTTACATTGGCCATGTAAGCGATTTTATCTTCTGAAGCACCAACGAAATCTTCTGGTCCTACAGGAGGTAATGGAAGTTGTTTAAGCTCAGTAGGAAACTGATCTGGATATTTATCGATCATTTTAACCATATATTCTTTATATGTTTTTGTTCCCCATGCTGGCTCTTTACCATCACTATCTTTTACGTCATAGTTGGCAAATTGAACTTTTTTAGTTGGTTCAGTTCCCCATGTATGCATATTTCCTTGAATTTTCCCTGCTTCTGTCATCATTAATGACTTTTTAGTATTTTCTACTGTATCAGCGTGACAAATTCCACATGTTTTATCAGCAATCCAAATTGAACCTGGATCCCTAACAAAATCAGCCAAACCACCTGGATGACCTTTAGGTGCACCTTTATGAGCTCCTTTTACAGAACCCTCTTCTGGGTTACCACCATGACATACTACACAGCCTGCAGTATCGCCAAGGCCTTCACTCATCCCTACGATTTGTGTCATCATATCAGATTTTGCATCTCTGATTGATTCAATACCAACGTGACATTTAATACAGCTATCCCCACCATCTACACTCGCCATTGTTGCAGCAGCATTTTTATGCATTTTATCTGCAGCAATAAGAGTTGTAAAAGATAGTATAGTTGCAAAAAATGCAATCTTTACGATTCTTAGCATCTTGATCTCCTTCTTAAAATTATTGGGTACGACATCCCAATTATTGAAATTATATAGCAAGAAAGTGCCTTGAAAGTGCCTCCATAAATTTTTTTCTATAATCTACTAAATTTATATTTACTTAAGGTTGTAGCGGTCTTTAAATATAAGTAAAATTTAAGTTTAGTAATGCAAAACTAATAGCTAATTTTAAGAAATAGGATAAAAATGAAACAAATAATGAGTATAATAATTTCGTTATTTTTTGTAAATGTATTAGTAAATGCAGACAAAATTATCTGGCAACATAGTCTTGATGAAGCAAAAGAATTAGCACAATTTACAAAAAAACCAATATTTATGTTTTTAGAATCGAGAAATTGTTTTTATTGCCCAAAAATGCTAGAAGACATCTTTCCAGATCCAAGCCTTGCAAAGATAATTAACAATGATTATATTCCTTTACTTTTGGATAACTCAATTGATGCAGACAGTGATGTTGAAAACACAGGACAAAGTCCAGAAAGACTTACTGTAAGCATGACTCCTGCAATTTATTTCATGGGGCCCAATGAAGAAAAACTCAATCGTAAAGGAAAAAAACACATGATTGTTTATGGGTTTTGGAATAAAAAAGATATGCATGAATGGCTTAAAGATGGAACAAGAAAGTTTAACAAATTATATGGAAAGAACTACAAATGATTAAAAGAATGATTATATCACTTTTGCTTATATTAATTTCAACACAATTAAATGCTGCAAAAAGGGAAAGAAGTTCATATGCCACGAATAACTTTATTGGTCAGAAATACTATCTAGATGCTTGCTCTTCTTGCCATGGGGCAGGTAGTAGGGGTGGAAATATGGAGTCAATACGTGAGTGGGAAGTCTTGTTTAGTAAGGGTGGAATTGAGCTTTATGAGCTGCATTTAGATGAAGATAAGACAGAGGTAATTGTGAAGTATTTTAAGGATGAAAAGTTTAAAAATGAAAAAGTAAGAATGCTTCCTTTTTTACAAGAATTTGCCTATGATTCTGAAAATATTCCAACATGTTATTAGCACAATTATAAAATTAAGGACTTAAATGAAAAACATTATTTTTTTATTGTTAAGTGTGAATTTGGCCTTTTCTTTGGATAATCAAGTATTGATGAATTCCATTGATAAAGTAAGTTTATTAAAAAGTGATGTTGTAAATAAGGGCACACTTTCAAAAAAAGAACGTGCTTATTTAGAAGAAGAGAAATTAAAAGAACTTGAAAATCAAAAACTAGAAGACGATGGTTTTTGTTCTTGTAATAACAATTAAGGAACAAAATGCAAAAATTATTAATATTTTTATGTAGTATGACATTTTTATTGGGAAATAATTTAGTTATAAAATCAATTGATGAAGTAACTAAAATTAAAAAACCATCATTTATTGAAGTTAATTCAAAAGATGCAACCTTGGAATTTGTCTCTTCTGTGCCTTTGAGTTGTACAATTGTTTATGGAACATCGAAACAATATGGACACCTAACAAATGACCCAAATATGAGCTCTGCTTTAACTATAAACCATAAACCTATCTTATCTAATTTAAAACCTGATACTCTTTATCATGCAAGAGTGCAAGGGCTTGATGCCAATGGAATTATGTATGTAGGTAAAAATATGACTTTTAAAACAAAAAAAGTTTCTTTGACTGCATTAAAAAACAACGCATTGTTATCAAATGGTGCTATAATTTCAAAAGTAAGTAGTAACTGGAATAATGGTGCTAATTCAAGTTCATATGGTGCAAACAAAGCCATAGATGGAAACAAAGCCACAGCATGGTCTTCAAATTCAGATGGAGATAACGCCTTTATTTCAATTTCATTTCCAAAAAAAATAAAAACTAAATTTATTAAAGTTTGGACAAGAACAATGAGCAATAATACGGCTCAAATCTTTTCATTTAATATTACAAATGACAAAGGTGAAGTTTTTGGCCCATTTAATTTACCAAGTGCAACAAAAGCATATAAATTTGAGTTAAAAACAAAAACACAAACTTTAAAATTACAGGCACTCAAAACCAACACTGGAAATACGGGTCTTGTTGAATTTGAAGTATACTAAAGGCAATAATTGAAGATTTTAGTACTAGAAGACGATAAGTTTATATGTGAACAAATTACTAACTATTTTGAACTAGATGGACATAGTGTTGATTTTTTTTACGATGGAGAAGAGTTGTTAAATAATGCAATTTTAGAGTTGTATGATATATTTTTATTTGACATAAATACGCCTAGAAAAGATGGTTTTGAAACTCTTAAAGAAATAAGAGATCAAAATATTACAACTCCTGCAATGTTTTTAACAGCAATGAGTGATATAGAAAATGTCAAAAAAGGCTATGAAGTAGGGTGCAATGACTATATTAGAAAACCTTTTATACTTGAAGAAGTTGAACTAAGAATTAATCAAATTTTACATTCAAATATAGATAAAAGAACGAAACTTTCTAAAAATTATGAATTTGATTTATCCACAATGAAACTTTATTTTGATGAATCTGAGGTATCTTTAAATACTCAAGAACAAAATTTATTGTATATTTTAGTTAAAAATCAAGGAGTAACGGTTAGTCCATATATTTTAAAGAATTATGTTTGGGAAGATAAAGATGTATGTGATAATACTCTACGTACACAAATCAAAAAAATACGAGCGAAAATTACGGAAAATTTTATTGTTAATATACGAAACAGTGGATATAAAATAGAAAAATGCCGAATCTAAAAGAACTTGCAAAACAAAACCAAGTTTTTGGTGTAAAACTATTTTTTTCATATATTTTATTCACGGTGCTTTTAGTAATGTCTATTACTTTAGTGCATATTTATTTTTCAGATGAACAACGAATAACAAAATTTAAACGAGCTTCTACTCAACTCGCACACGAAAAAATGATGATTTTTAACAATTTTTTTAAAGAAAAGAAACACTCGGTTAAAGCCATTGCTAAAAACCCTTATTTTATTGAATACTCAAGATATGGAACATTTAAATACTTTAATGAAATAATGTTTTATACCATAATGGAAGAAAGCCGAGAGTATATGCAAATGCGTTTTATTGATATTAAAGGAAATGAAAAAATAAGATATGACAGAGAAGGCATTGCAAAACCCCCATATAAAGCGGATAAGTTACAAAATAAAGCAAACAGATATTATTTCAAAGATTTTCTAGGTATTGAAAAAGATAGTATTTGGGTCTCTTCATTAGATCTTAATATGGAATTTGGAAAGATAGAAAAACCTTATGTTCCTGTTGTTCGAATTGCAACACCTTTGGTTGAAATTAACAAAATCCAAGGTATCTTTGTAGTAAATATTTTTATGGAAGATTTTTTAAAACAAATAACTACTTCTCAAATATTTGATATATATCTAGTGGATGTTGAGGGAAATTTTATTGTTCATAAAGACCCAAAATATAATTGGTCAAAATTTAATGATAAACCTTATACTATAAAAGATGAGTTTGGTAAAAGAGCTTCTTTATTAATATTGTCTGCATTTAAAAAAAGAGAAATCTATATGGATAAATTTATGGTACAACCTTTAGATTTAGACAATCAAAAATTGTATCTTGTTTTTGTCGAGAAAGAAGAATCTATTCAAGAAATGCAAGACACAAATAATCATATGATTATTACTATCTTAATATTTTGTACCGTTATGTCTATTCCTTTTAGTATATTTTTCTCAAAACCTCTGGGAAACATGTACAGGGTGGTTTTAGCTCAAAGAACAGAACTAAAAGAATTAGCAAATAGTTTAGAAAAAAAAGTTAATATTGAAACACTTAAAAACGCAAAAAAAGACAGACTTTTACAACATCAATCGAAACTTGCTGAATTAGGAGATATGATAGGGAATATTGCACACCAATGGAGACATCCACTCACTAGACTCTCTTTGATACTTCAAAATCTTAAAGCATATAAGAACAGAGACAAAATGACGGATGAACTTTTTGATGATTCCTTAAATAAGTCAATTTATCAAATTGATTTTATGTCAACTACAATTGATAACTTTAAGGATTTTTATAGAATGGATAAAGAGAAGTCATATTTCAAGGTTCATGAGAGTTTTGAAAGCGTGTTTAATATTGTAGGATCAGTACTAGAGCATACAAATATAAAAATCGAAATGAGTAAAGAAAAAGAGATTGAAATTTATGGAAATAAAAATGAATTTGCGCAAGTATTAATGAATTTAATCATCAACGCAAAAGATGCATTATTAGATAACAAAGTTAAAGATCCATTTATTAAAATTAATATTTCAAAATTAAAAAATGAAACTGTAATTGATATTATTGATAATGCAGGTGGAATTGATGAATCCATTATAGATAAAATATTTATCTCTTATTTTACAACTAAAAAAGACAAAGGTACAGGTATTGGTCTTTATTTGAGTAAAGTAATTATTGAAGATGAAATGAAAGGTAAAATAACAGCCAGTAACACCACTTCAGGTGCTGTTTTTACTATAACTGTATAAAAAAACAAACTTACCTTGTGTGAAAGTATAGGCTATCTGAAATTTATTTAACTCTTGAATTTATGGAGTTTCCAAAAGTAGGGTTCTCTAAAATGTAAAGAGTACTAAAGTTCATCTTTATAGCAAATATATAAAATACCTCTTGCTTTGATACTTAAGTGGATATATAAGACTTATTAAAAGCTAATTTGTGTTTATTATTTTGAGTGTGAGTGGAGAATAAAACCAAACAGTGTTAATACTGTTTGGTTAGTATTAAAAGGCTAATAAATTACTATTATTAGTCTTTTGGTGGTTTTGAATAGTCTTCATTAAAATCATCTTTTAAGTTTCTATTTTTGTATGCTAATCCAATTAATACAAACACAGATGCTGTTGCAAAATAAACCCATGTAGGAATAGGTACAGGATCACCTGAAGCATATGAGTGCATTCCTGATAGATAAAAGTTTACTCCAAAGTATGTCATTAAAATAGTACTAAAAGCCAATAGTGAGGCTACACTAAATGAAAATGGATTGTTAAACTTTTTGATAAATCTTAAGTGAATAACAAGAATATACGTTACAATTGCAACATATGCCCATGTCTCTTTTGGATCCCATCCCCAATATCTTCCCCAAGACTCATTAGCCCAAACTCCTCCAAGGAAGTTTCCAACAGTTAACATAGCAAGTCCTACAATTATGGCAGCTTCACTAATAGCAGTTATTTGTTTAATTGTAATGTCGAGATTTTTTCTTTCTTTTCCTCTGAAAACGAAGAAAATAAGTGACATAAATCCAAGTACAGCTGCTAAACCTAAGAAACCATAACTACCTGTTAATATAGATACATGAATAGTTAACCAGTATGATTTTAATACAGGTACTAAGTCTGTTATTTGTGGATTAATATGACTTAAGTGTGCAGTAAACATAAATATTCCAGCAACTATTACCGTTGCACTAAGTGCAAGAAGTGATCGTCTAAAGAAAAACAATCCAGCAAACATAGCTGACCAAGAAATATATAAAAGAGACTCGTAAGTATCACTCCAAGGTGCATGACCACTAACTACCCATCTAAAACCCATTCCAAATGTATGTGCACTAAACAAGGCAGCTAATATTACAAAAAATAATCTGTTAACGAATTTTGATTTAAGTTTTTGATTGAATACAGTAGAAAAAGCAACCAAGAACAATATAAAACCAACAGCCACATAAGCAATTGTAAGTTTTGGAAAAATATCAAATTTATTAAACATAATTTCATTTTCAATTTGATCTTTACTTGGCATTACATCAACACCAACTTTTTCTTGGTAGATAGTTAAGTAAGATAGGTATTTGTCAGCATTAATCCAGCTTTCTTCAACAACAGAGTTGACAAAACCTCTTATCATAGATTCAACCGCTTTTTGATCTTTACCTGTAAAATCTTTTATAGCATCAAGAGGAGTTGTCCATTTATTGTTATCTCCATCTGATGTAATTCTACTTGGAATAATTTTTAATAAGTTCCCGTTGTATGTCATATAAGCAACGTTTAATCTCTCATCAACTGCTAAAATATCCTTCTCGAACGTACCTCTTTCATTTGGTTTTGCACGACTAGCTGCTGTTGCGTATTCATCTAATACATATTTTCCATCTTTAAATATTTCAGAAAATGCAATGTATTTTCTTGAATCTTCTACTCCTATAATCTTTTTAAGCTTTGGAGTTTTAATTCTAATCATTTTAATATTACGCCAGATTTCTGGACGTGTTAACATTCCTAAGACAATTTGATCCGCATTCATTCCAAATAGTGAAGCTTTTGAGCTTATCTTTCTGACAATTTCTTCATTTAAAGAGTTTAAAGGTTTCATCCTACCAGCACTACTTTGAGTTACAAGTTTACCAAAACTAGACGCAGTAATTTTTGAGTTATCTCTAAATCTTTTTAGATAACTTACTGTTTCTTGATTTGAAATGGTTACTTGCTCTTTAGCTTCATCTGCAGCATATGTATTTATTGAACCAAATAAAGAGATAGCTAAAATAAAAGACGCCAGATTCTGTTTTTTAAGATAAGAGGTGAGTTTAAAAAACCTTCCTTTTTTATCAAATAAATTCATTAATAGCCCAAGAGTAAGTAAAAAGTACCCAAAATATGTTGGCCACTTTCCTGGATCATTGTTTACAGACAAAATTGTTCCTTTTTCATCTTGATCATAAGAACTTTGGAAAAATAGGTAGTTTCCATTGTTAAGTGTAGTATTCATAAAAATTCTATAGTCAAACTGTGTTCCTTTGTCAAAAACAGTAACTTCACTAGCATATGATGATGGAGACATACTTCCTGGGTATCTATCAAGTTGAAAATCATTTAGTTTAATTGAAAATGGAAGTTCCATTATTTTTGCACCATATTCAATTGATACAAAAGTATTTCCAACTTTTTGAGTTTTTTCAACTCCACGTCGACCTTTATCACCCATAATTGTAAATTCTTTAGTTACTCCATCAATGGTAGCATTCATAGTTA
>Ga0105351_1000255_pt1 | contig 25544 bp, 30 predicted proteins | sample EN4Hudsemesocosm_FD_83662 | JGI IMG/M metagenome (GOLD analysis project Ga0105351, IMG submission 83662) | Methane-oxidizing microbial communities from mesocosms in the Hudson Canyon - EN4B Hudson Canyon | ecosystem: Environmental > Aquatic > Marine > Cold seeps | place: Hudson Canyon... | reverse complement strand
TTAATTTAAATGGTTATATAATTTAATATCTCAATCTCAAGGAAAATTATGAAAAAAATCATACTAATGTTATTAATTGCAAGTGGTTTTGCACTTGCCTCCCAATTAAAAGGATGCGTTAAAACAGATATAGGAGAACTAGAAAGTATTTTTTCTTGCCCTACTGGTGATTATCGAGTCATTTATGACAGCAAAAGAAAAAAAATCATCACTGAATTTAAAAAAATAGGTGAACCTGCAAAAGTAATCCAATATATTACCAATAAATAAATATTTTTTATAGTATTTGGTATTCAATACTCCCTATAAAAGATTTTGAACAACTATAAAGATGAGATTAAACTTGTGTTTTTTTGTTATAATATTCGCATCATATATTTTGAGGGACTATAAATGGAAAGTATTATTGCTCTAGAAGAACTGATTAAAGAAAATGAATCAAAAGTAGCTCTACAGAAACGTCAACTAGCCGACCATGAATCAGGTGAGCATAAACTTTCAGCTATGGCAGAAGCCTCTACGGAAAATTCATTGGAAATTGCCTCTGAACTATTAGCAAAATACAAATCTATGCTTGAGCGAATTTTAGCTGAAGACCAAGAAGAACTTGAAGAAAAAGAAAGATTAGTTATCTTAGCACAGAAAAAGAAATATTTTGATGCGCAAGGTTCTCGAATAAAAATAAACAAAGAACACAGCAGTGACTCAAAATTGGAAGTCATGAGAATTATAGGAGAGCTTCCTACAGATGTACAATTTGAAGATGAAGAACTTTTTGAAGTTGCAACTAAATCTATAGAACTCGCTCTTCCTGATTTAAAAGAATTATCCCAAAAGTTAGATTCCATAAAAAAAGAATTTCAAACCTTTGTTAAGAAATCACAAAAAAAAGACTTGCAAGAAATGGGAACCATTGATTTTTTAATTCCTGTTATTGTTCTTCACTTTCATGTGTTATTATCAAATATAAAACAAAACATACAAGAAAAAAATGATTTAGAACTGAAAAAACAACAAGATATACTCAAACAAAGACAAGAAGCACAAGAAAAATTACTACAAGAATTAATGGAAAAAGAAAAACAAGAAAAAGAAAATGCAAAAAATGAAGAGAATGAAGGAGAAGATTCCCAAAATCAAGAAGAATCAAAAAAAGAAGAAATCAAAAAAGAAGACGAACCTACAGTAGAAGTAAAACTTGATGAGGAACCTCTTCCTCCTATCAAAGAACTTGTTTTTTCTGGATTCCCAAAATATCAAGATTGGTGGATTCGAGAACTATGGGTGAGCCATCAAGCTTATTTTGCCTTGTATAAGTGGAAAGATATTATTAATAACTTGTGTATGACTATGGAGCAAAAAAAGGCATGGAGTATCATTTTTGACCGATGGGTTTTTATCAAAAAGCTGCTTAATGATAAAGGATCATTGGCTTTTAACTATATCTTTGCATTTGACTCTTTACTAATATCACATGCAGAAATTGAAGAAGAGTTAGAAAAAGAAAATATTCTTTCTATGGAACTCATTGTTAATGAAATAACTAAAAAAGAAGATTTTTCAAAAAATGCCCCATTTCATAATACAAACACACCTTATTTAAAATTCAAACAAGAAAAACTTCAACCAAAAAAAGAAGATAAAAAAGGAAATAAAGAGGATGAATCAGATATCAGCCCTCAAAATTTCTAATACTACAAACACTATTATTAATGCTTCTTAAAGATGCTTTGAGTACTTTTAAGATATTATTGCAATAAATTATTTGACAAAATTAAATTATTAGAAAATAGGAACTAAATTATGATTGAAAAAGAAGGATCAATACTGACAGTACGAGAAGACATAAAAGTCTTTGACTGTACAATTAGAGACGGTGGATTAGTAAACAACTTTCAATTTACAGATGAGTTTGTAAAAGCTCACTATGAAACATGTGTGGCTGCTGGTATTGATTATATGGAAATTGGTAAAAACAACTCTCCTACAATTATGAGTGAAGAAGAATTTGGAGCATGGAACTTTTGTAAAGAAGAAGATATCAGGCGAATTGTTGGTGAAAATAATACGGACATGAAAATAGCTGTTATGTCTGATATTGGAAGAACTGTCAATGAAGAACTTCTTCCAAAAAGTGAAAGTGTTGTTGATATGATTAGAATTGCAACATATATTCACCAAATTCCAGCAGCCATTGAACTTATTGAAGAAGCACATGCAAAAGGATATGAAACAACTGTAAATATTATGGCTATTTCTAAATCTTTTGATGATGAGTTAGATGAAGTACTTAATGCTGTGAGTAACTCAAGTGTTGATGTTATTTATATTGCAGATAGTTTTGGATCATTTTATCCAGAACAAATCAATAAACTCACAGAAAAATACCTTAAAGTAGCAAAAGCATCAGGGAAAAAAGTAGGTATTCATACACACAATAATATTCAAATGGCATATGCAAATACAATTGAAGCAATGATATATGGTACAAGTTATTTAGATGTAACTATTTCAGGACTTGGTCGAGGTGCAGGAAACTGTCCAATGGAACTGTTAATTGGTTTCTTGAAAAATCCAAAGTACAAATTAATGCCTGTGTTAAAATTTATTGAAGAATATATTGTACCACTTGAAAAAGAACTGGATTGGGGATACAGTGTACCGTACATGTTAACAGGTCAACTTAATGAACACCCAAGACCAGCTATGAAAGCAAGAGACGAAAAAGATACAAACTATACACAGTTATACAGAAACTTATTAGCAGAATAAGTCTCTTTTAGACAAACACTACGTTTAACAACATAAATTCTTTATTCTTTTAAAGGATAAAGAATTTTGTTCAATCCAACTTATTACTAAGTGACCTTATATAATCACTTTTAATCTTTTGAATCACCCCTTCTTCTTGCATATCTTTTAACACTGATTTTAGTTTAGGAACTAAGTGCGCATTTTTTTTGTGTAAATAATGATACATCTTATAAACTTGAACAGGGGGTTCTAGAATTTTTAGGTTTGAATATTTTTGATTTTGTATTTGTTTTAATGCATTGATACGAGACAACACAATTATATCAACTCTTTGATTATCCAGCAGTTGAAAAAGATGTTCGTTTGAATTTAAGATGACTCGGTTCATGCCTTTGGTTCCATTAACTGTAAATGAAATACCTCTTCGCACTGCAATACTATAGGGATTTAAACTATCCCATCCTTTTACATCAAAGTCAACACCGCTTGTAACAATAACGCCTTCTAGTAAATATATTGGAACCCATATAGGTATCAAATTGGGATATTTCTTTTCCATTCCACCTATTCTGTGCAATTCACCATCATAAAAAACTCCTTCATTGGATAAAGCCAAAGATCTTTTAGCAGGATAATAATCAAGAGATATCGTAAGTCCAAGTCGACGATAGGCTTCTTTGATAACTTTATGAGTGACATGTGACACTACAGAGTTTTGAACAGTAACTAATTTTAATTGTTGAGATGAGAATAATGACAGTACACATAAAAAAAGTAAAGAAACGATTGTTTTCACTTTCATTGGATTCCCCTCAGTTTAATTATCTTTACTAATTATAGAACAATTACCAAAAAAAACAATAAAATGTAGCATTTACTTATGCATATAATAATTAAGTGTCAAAAGTTTATACTTTGATTTAGCTTAAATAAAATGGTATAATACGGTATAAGAATTTAAATAAGACAAAGGATTTATTATGGGATTTAGTACAATATTATTAACAATGACAACTATTGTTATTATCGCCTTAGTAAGCGGTGTCACATATCTGGCTATTCACAATTATAAAAATAAAAAACTAGGAAAAGGACACGTTTAACAATATAATTTGTTCATACGTATCTTCTATTTAATTTTACACTGCAAAAATGTACATTACTGGACAAAATAAAAATATTGTTTTTACCTGTCTCGTTTGGTTGCTTGAGGTTCACTTTGTTCTAAAAGTTTTTGGAAAGTATCAATATTACTGAAAGAAAACTCTGCACCTCTATTATTACTGCTGTCTTGAGCAAAAGTATTTAAAATATCTCTGTTTAATTGGGCATCTTGAGTGTTTGAAAAAACTGCATCTACTTCTTCTTGTGGTGCTTCTGCAAATTCTCTTTGAACTTCTGGTTCAATAGATTCTTGGGCTGGAATCTCTTCTTCTATCTCATGTGATTCACTTGTTCTGTTTATATTAGCCGTTGAATAATCAAAAGCCAAACCACTAGTAGAGTCCACGCTTAAAGGCATAATAACCTCCTTGATTATAATAAACTCTCATAATATATTGTATGTTTTTACAGATTAAAAAAAGATGTTTTTTTTAATTAGATAAAATTTGTAATATGCACATTAATTAAATGTATAAGTTGTCGTTTTTATATAATTTAAGAAAAAAGGAAAAGAACAATCGGATTTAATAGAGGCAACACCAATATCACGCAACTTTGTAATAAATTTCATATCAGAAAAGACAGCTCGCGCAAAGTTTTAGAAGTGAAGTTGGTTTGAGGGAAAATTACCTCTTGAAAAACAAAAATGGCTAAGATCTATAATTACCAAAAATATATAAAAGATTTATCGTAAAGCTATATTAAAAAAATTATTGGCAATTATTTAGTAGGCAAACTTATTATAAACTCTACACCTTTGTAAGGCACACCTTCATATTTATAACATACATTTTCAACATCTAATTTTCCTAACATATGTTTTTCAATCATTTCCTTAGTCATGTATAAACCAATACCCGTACCACCTGATTGACTTTTAGTTGTAAAACGGGCATCAAATATTTTATTGATAACCTTGTCTGGGATTCCACCTGCATTATCTTTAATTCTAATTTCTACATGGCTGTCCTCTATGAGGTTCACTGCAACAAATATCAATTTCTTTTGATTTTTAGTTTCTTTTAAAGCATCTTTTGAATTATTTAAAATATTTAAAAAAGATTGAATAAAATCATTTTTAAATCCCATTGCTTCTAAGTTTGAATTATCTTTAACAATTTGTATACTTAGGCTTTTAAGTTGTGATGTTAATAAAAGAATCGATCTGTTTATATTTTCATCTAATTTAAACAGTACCTTTTTTCTGTTAGGTTTTAAATAGTTTCTAAAATCATCTAAGGTATTTGCTAAATGTTCAATGACTAACATAATATCAGATAATGAGCTATTTAGAGATTCATCATCTAAAATATCAATCTCTTTTTGAAGCTGAACACTGCTCACTGTTGTCGATATTGCAGATAAGGGCTGTTTCCATTGATGAATAATATTTTCTAACATTTCACCCATTGTTGCCATTTTTGATTGTTGTACTAAAAGTTCTTCTTTTTGTATATTTACTTGCTTTTCTAATTCAATTTGATTTTTTAATTTCTCATTTTGCTCTTCTATAATAAGTTTTTGCAAACTCATGTTTTTAGCATTATTTATGATTTCATTTTCTTTTCTTTTATAGTCAGTCCAAAAATCTACTTTTAGTACAATTTCTTCAAGAATATAAGGTTTTGTCACAACATCAACCGCACCCTCTTTTATCGAATCTCTGATTGTTGAGGGATCAACATGTCCTGAAACTACAATCACAGGTATTTTTTTTATATTGATAATGATATTATTGTTTTTTCGAAGGAAATCAATTCCATTTTCTTCTTTAAGTACCAAATCTAAAAGAATTAAATCAATGGGCATTTCACCCAATATGTGTTCTGCTTGACTTAAATTTGAGGCAACTTGTACTTTATAATATCTGTTGTAAAGTAAATCTTTTAATTGCTCTTGTATGACTACTGAATCATCAATAACTAAAATGGTATTGGTTCTATTTTTTTCAATATTTTCTATCGTTTTTGTAATTTGGTCGATTTTGTGAAAGAAGTTTTTATCTTTTACTATAAAATCTAAAATACCTTTTTGATAAGATATTTCTCTAAATTGTTGATCACTCTCTGTTGTTAAAACAAATACTTTAACCAAACTTTTTTCAAGTAACGTTATGAGTTCATATCCATTACCATCAGGAAGATTAATATCAAGCATAACATAATGTATTTCATTATTTTCTAAAGCGGCTTTGGCATCTTTTATTGTAAATACACTAATGCAGTTGTACCCTTTTTCATTAAAAGACTTCGTTAAAATTTGATTGATTGATTTTGAATCATCAAGAATAAGAATATTATAGTTTGATGTTATAAATTCAAAGTTTGGAGATTTTTGATCATTATTTAGATTCATTTTTTACCTTTTACCCTTGGATAACTCATTGCATCAACTCAAATTTTACACTACTATTTAATCTGTCGATATAAGTTTTTTATTATACCCTATTGTAGTTGTCAAACAAGTAATAGATACTAAAAAGTAACATATTTGTTACTTAATCCACTCCTTGAGTGCTTGCGATAATTCAAAAGGTTTTTCTAAAGGTACCATATGAGAACTGCTTATTTTTCGAACAAAACTAATATCTTTAGACCTTTTTGAAAGTACTTCTAGCCACTCATGATTCACTAATCTGTCTTCCTTACAATAAAAAAAAGTTATAGGAAAATTTAAACTCGAAATTTTTTCTAAAAGATCATTTCGGACTAAAGTTGATTTCATTTGATTGATAAAAACTTCTTTGCCTAAGTTGATATACATTTGAGAAATGAGATGAATTAAACCTTCATCTTCTTGATTTTTTTCTTCTAAAAGTGAAATGATTTTTTTTCGACCTAAGCCTTTAAATCCATGACTATTAATAAAAGAAATCGCTTTTTGTCTTTTTTGTATTTCACCTTTGGCTAATATACTTAAACTACTAGATACTACAAACAGTTTTTTAATTCGGTGTGGATAGTTACATGCAAAATAAGAGGCAATATATCCACCCAAAGAAAATCCCAGCAAATTTATTTTTTCTTCTTCAAAATAAATATCTAAAGCTTTGATAATTTCATCTAAATTACTTTTCATAGGAATAGGCACATGAATAAGTTCGTAATTTTCATCAAAAAAAGTATAAAATTTTGACCATATATTTTCATCGCACATGGTTCCAGGCAGTAAATAGATTTTTATTTTCATTCATTTCCTAAATTCTTTAAACAATTATAGTATACAATTCATTTTAAACAGTAGGAAAAACATGCAAGACACCCATACAAAAAAAATTATAGAATCAACTTTTAATGAAGTTTCAAAAAGATATGACACCAATTTATTTTTTAAAATCACTGCATCCCACATGGCAAATTGTTTTGATTCAAAAGATGATTTGACACTTTTAGATATATCAACAGGTACAGGTACTGTTGCTTTTGAGATAATAAATAAACACCCAAACATACAAATTCAAGCCGTGGACATTTCTAAAGGCATGTTAGATGTCGCTAAAGAAAAAGCCCACAATTTTAACATCAAAAATATTTCATTCAAACTTTTTGATGTAGAAAAACTGCACAATGAAAAAAACAGTTTTGATATCATTACTTGTGGCTTTGGACTGTTTTTTTACCCAAATATGCATAAAACATTTAATCAACTATGTAAAACAATAAAAAAAGAGGGATTGTTTATTTTTTCATCTTTTACACAAGATGCATTTAAACCCTACAGTGACATTTTTTTAAATGCTTTAGAAAAAGATTATAATATTTCCCATCCAAAAAGAAAATCTGGATTACTCAATTCCCAAGAAGAGATTAAAAGCTTTGTGACTAAAGAGCAAAATCTTAAATATAATATCCAAGAAGTTGATATAACCTATGACATTACCATTGACCAATGGTGGGAGTTACTAAACAGTGCAGGATATAAAGCACTTTTAAATGAGTTGGATGAAAAACAGCTTCAAACATTTAAAGTAAAACACTTAAAAGAGATGAAAGATATCAGTAAAAAAGACAAAATAACACTTAAAGTCAATACATTTATAACGACTGTATTTTTATAAAAGATTCTTCTTTTTAGATCTATCTTTTATTCGTGCTCTCAAAAATTTTATTAGCAGAAGCCACAACAAAACCAGTGTACAGTTCACCATTTTCTTTTTTGTACCGTAATGCAAATTCATAAAAACAACTTGGAATTAAAAGTTCACCATCGCTAAATATAACATTGAAATTATCTGCAAGCGTAGAAGACTGTTCAAGTAAGACTTCAGGACTTCCTTTTATCTCTCCACCACTGCTATTTAAAACAAAACCAGCCTCTTTAAGTTTTTGATTAACCACTTGAATGGTTTCAAAGTGTTCTAAATGATTGATACTGATTGTAAAATGATTGGCTCTGTAACCCCATGCTGCCATCCAAGCTGCATATTCACTGTGTTCTAGAAGCATTTTATATGTCTGTAAATCAACACTCCAATGAGTTCCTGAATACAAAAAATCATCTGCAATTAATGCAGATTCATCCACTTGATCAACCAGACTATTAAGAATATTTTGCACTTTTTTGGGGAATTTTTCAACCAATAACTCAGAAATAAATACTTTTGGTTGAGAACTGTTGGGATGTTCAAAGTGTTTAGCTCGAAGCTTTTTTTCTTCAAAATCATATTCTCCACACTGCTTATACCCAACCTCTATAAAATGATTGGCCAATTTTTCTAAATTGACTTTTTTGATATCAAAAGTACGTAACGCAATATGATCATTTATGATATCTTTTGTTTGCATTTGGGCAAAAAGTTCATATATTTTTGTGGCTGTGGGTGTTACACTTATATAGTTTTGCCACAGGTTTTTAAAAAGTAAATCAATATTTTGATGCATGGTATCTCCTTTAAATAATAAGGTTACATGTGCATTTTATTTTTATATGTCTGTTTATATTATATCATTGTAAAAAAAATCATATCTAAAAAAATAGATTTAATTTAATTTTCAAAACCAATTTATTTTTTACAGTGATATAATATATACAGACAAAATGAGGTTTCCAATGAAATATTTTTTTGCGAAAGAGTATGAAAACATACAAAGTTCATTTATAAGAGATGTTTTAAAAATAGCCAATCAAAAAGATGTTATATCATTTGCAGGAGGCTTACCCAATGGCAAGTTATTTCCTAAAAAAGAGATACAAACAATCTTTAAAAAGTACTCAGAACAACTCCCTGATGATTTATTTCAATATTCTGCAACCAATGGTTTAGAAAAATTACTAAACACTATAAAAACTCAATTTGATTTAAAAGGAGATATTCTTATCTCAAATGGAAGTCAACAAGCTTTGGATTTAATATCTTCCATATTTTTAAATACTAATGACAAAATTTTAGTTGAAGAACCCAGTTACCTAGGAGCCATTGGACTGTTCAAATCTCATGGAGCAATATGCCATACCGTACCATTGCAAGAGGATGGTTTAGACTTAGAATACTTAGAATCAAAACTGCAAAAAGCCACATACAAGTTTTTCTACATCATACCCACGTTTCAAAATCCAAGTTCTATTACCTACAGTTTAAAAAAAAGAAAAGCATTAGCAAAACTTGCTATTAAATACAATCTTATTCTCATTGAAGATGATCCCTATCGGTTTCTAAATTTTAAAAACAGACTTCAAACAACCCTCTATGATTTAGCACCCAAAAATACACTATTTATTGGTTCCTTTTCCAAAATACTCATTCCATCTTTAAGAGTTGGATATATTATGGCAACACCTGAAATATTGCAGAAAATAACAGTAGCCAAACAATATAAAGATTTGCATACGAATTTGTTTTCCCAATACGTCTTATATAAATATTTAACTACCTTTGATATCTTTAAACACATAAAAATATTAAATAAAAGCTATAAGAAAAAATGTAATTTTTTTTATAAAACCCTCAAAAAGGAGTTGAATGACACCCTTGAAGTTAAAAAACCAAAGGGAGGAATGTTTTTATGGGCAAGATTAAAAAACAATGCAGACAGCAAACTGTTATTTGAAGAAGCAAAAAAAGAAAAGATTTTATATATTCCAGGAAGTGTTTTTTTCCAAGACAAGTCACAAAAAAGTTATCTAAGATTGAATTTTACCAATTCAAGTAAAAAAGAGATAAAAGAGGGAATACACAGATTGAAAAAGATACTTCAATAGCCTGACAGACTTGTTATAATACGATATATTGATGTAAACTTCACTATTTATAAAGGACATATCATAATGCAAAGAATTTATAGAAAAATAATGAATCAAAAAGGAGCTATGGATAAACTTATAGTAACTTTACTTTTTGTGGTATTTGGTGCAGTTGGAGTCATTGGTCTAGTTTCTTGGACAAATGCAAATAAAGAAACGATACAAGCAGTTGCACAAGAGAAAATTACAGAAGTGAGAACTGAAACCTCCACAAATTAAAAAATAAAATATCCTACAGTGTTTAATTTTTTTAAATTAAACTTTAAAATCTACTTGAAAGATGCATTCATCTTTTAAGCTCAAATATTTTTATTTAACAAATTCATCCATTCCATAATGAGTAAGTTCTGAATCCAATACAAACCATGCTAATGGTGTTATAACAAATAGAAATGCAACGACTAATCCATAAGAGTTAAATAACACAATGGTGAGTGGAAATGTAAGTACAAATAAAAATATAAATGAAATTACAACTTTTGTAATATCGCTCATAACTGTCCTTTACTTGAAATATTACAAAGCCAAGAAAGCCATAGCTAAACTTTTACTCTCACAGTTGATTATTACTTTTTAACTTCGTAATAAGTTTTTTCTTTCTACCTATATTTTAACAAATATATAAATAAACAATGCATCAAATAATGAATTAACTTTAAAAGCTAAGTTTTTAAGCATAAAGTTGAACAGAATTAATTTGACACCAATTTTAATCCAACAATGGAAGCCACTAAAGTAAAAAGAAAAAACAGCCTTAAGACACTTGCAGGTTCACTGTAAAAAAATATTCCAATAAGAATGGTTCCAAAAGCACCAATACCTGTCCAAATTGCATATGCAGTGCCCATAGGTATCGTTTCAACTGCTTTTGTCAAACTGTAAAAGCTTGAAACTGCAAACACAAGAAAAATAAGTGTTGGAATAAGTTTTGTAAAATTATCGGTTAGTTTGAGCATAGAAGCAAATCCAACTTCTAACACACCTGCTACTATTAAATATACCCATGCAGTCACTTTTTTTCCTTTTGAATTAAATCAAATAAGGTATTGACAAATTCAATCAATTCCTCTTTGATTTCTCTATTTTCAGTCCATAACAATACTAAAAAACCTTTTTCAATTGCGAGTAATCCATTGATTAGCTTTATAGAATTTTCTTTTAATTCATTTTTGTCAATGCCCTCTTGAATCATAGAAGTAAGTATAACTTTAAGTAAGGAGGTACATTCATTATTAAATATTGTCATTTTTTCATTTTTAGAGGTGAAACACACACTCAAATATTCTTTGTAAACATTTCGCTCTTGAACTGTTTTTTCATCTGAACTTAATACAAAATCATAGAAATAAAGTACTTTTTCTCTTGTTTTTGTAGAACTTGAAAATTTCTTAGCTAATGAATTCTGAAACTCAAGTACATCATTCATGATAATTTCAAATACAATATCTTCTTTTGTTTCAAAATAATCATAGATACTGCCTCTTGATATTCCCGCTTTTTTAACAATATCAGTAATGGATAATTTTTTTATTCCTTTTTCTAAAAGCAATGATCGAACACTTAATGCGATGTCCTTTCGTTTTTTATCTTTATCAACGATTATGGGCATTTTAAACCTTTTTTATTATGAATGAACGCCGTTCATTTATAGAATTGTATGATTTTACTTCTTAACTTTAACTGAAGTTACTATTGTTTTATGATTGAGTGTATTCTAATTTTAACAAAAGATTAAATTATTTTATTTAGTTGCAAGCATTTACTGCTTTATATTTCTGTTGTTTAATTTGAGCATACCATTTAATTGTGATCAATAAGTAACCTTTAAAGTTAGTTGACTATACTTCTTACAGTATCTTTATTATGGTATTTTAAAGGATTAAAAATGGAAATAACTGTAATTAAATTTGAAATTACTGAACTGATTAAAAATATTACAACTCATTTAGAAAAAAGAAAATGCCAAAATATTATTTATATAAAAAATATCTGCAATGATTATCAAAAAGATGATATATCAAATACAAATCATCAAAAAATTAACGATAATTTATTGAAAGAATTAGAATATGGTTTTTTTACAAATCATGAGTATTCGCTGATCGAGCAACTGTTGAATTCAATCAGCAAACTTGTTTTGGCACTAAAATTAAGAAACTTAGCTTATTAAATAATTTAAATCATAGCTACATCAAAAAACTTTACTTATTAAAGTGTCATCTTAAAAGAAGGTCCTCCCTCTTGTGTATTCATCATCCAAATAGAAAATATGTCAATATACGCCCAAAATGAAAGTTTAAGTTCATCGGGTAAATCAAGCTTTGACAATATCACAATGTATGATTCCAACCAAATTCTTCTGGCTTCTTGAGTAATCTTAAAAGGAGCATGTCGAGCCACCATTCTAGGAGCTCCTCTTGATTCATCAAAATATCTGTGACCACCACAAATTTGTATGAAAAAATCAGCTGAGTGTTTTTTAGCAGCTTCAAAGCCCTCAGAAGTTGGAGGGAATAATCCTCTGATGGAACTTTGTTTGAGTAACTCATAATGTTCATTGACCATATTTCGCATGCCCTGCTCTCCTAAACAACTTAGAATCTCAGGATTGGGAAGCTGTACAGGTGGTCTTGCACCTACTTGTGCTTGTGTTATCGTATAATTCATTTATAACCTTTAAAATCTTTATATCAATATACACTTAATACATTTTAAAAAAAAGAAAAAATATTTCTAACTGTAAAGATTAATCAAAGTTTTGGTTTAATTATCTTTACTCTGCTGTTTTAATGGAATCAAAATTATAAAATTTGCGCCCTTTAATTTTTTCCCATCATATTCATACTCATTATTTTCAACATAAATAGTTCCCTTTAAATGTTTGGTTACAATTTGATGCGTCATATATAACCCCAATCCCGTACCATTTGATTTATATTTGGTTGTAAAGTATGGTTCAAATATCTCCGTCATTATATTTTCATCTACTCCTGCGCCACTGTCTTTAACACTTAAGATAAGTTCACCTTTATTTATTATCATAGTAACAAACATATATCTATGGGAGGTTGGAATATTATTTAAAACCATGGAATCTTTTGCATTATTAAAAATATTTATCATACTTTGAATAAAAGTATTTTCATTTTCAATAATGGTACAACTTGTTAAGTCTAAAATAATTTTGATATGATTATTGGCATATGAGTCTTTTATTAAACCTATTGTTTTATTTAACCCCTCTTGGATATCAAACTCTTTGATATCTCTTGAGTTATCATTAAAGAAATTTCTGAAGTCATCTATGGTTGAAGATAAATATTGACATTGATTGTCCACTTTTTCTACTATTTTCTCTATTTCTTCATTCGTTAATTTTTTATCCAAAGCAATGGAGAGTTTCATACTTGCCATATTTGTGCTAATTACAGTGAGTGGCTGTCTCCATTGATGTGCAATATTTCCTATCATTTCACCCACAGCTGCTACTTTTGATTGTGTTGATATTATTTTATTCTGTTTATCTATTTTTTTTGTTCTGCTTTGTATTTTATCTTCAAGTGTTTCATTTAATTTTTGAAGTTCATCTGATTTTTGATTCATATTTTTGCTGTAGGTTGAAAAGATTTTTTTCAAGTATTTTGATATAAACAGTGAAATCATCATAGAAATCATCATAGATAAAAGCCCTACAATAACGATATACTCTATTCGTAAATTATAATCAGCATATAAAATTTCTGCATCTTTTTTAGCAATATTTTTTATGCTTGATTCATAAAAACCACTTCCTATTATCCACATTGACGAAGGTATTCGTTTGACATAAGAGTATTTTTTTTCAACATTTTTTGTTTTAGGGTTAACCCAATTAAATGTTAAAAATGCACTCTTACTTTTTTGGGTAGCTTTATATATTTTTTCAAAAACTCTTTTACCATTTTCATTTTTTTGTTTTAATACATTTTTTCCAAGTAGTTTTGAATTTGAATAATGTAAAAGTACCGTTCCCTCTGTATCCACAATATAAATATACTCTTTTCTATTTGTATTTATTTTTTGTACCAGATTCAATATTTCTTGAATACTGATTTTTGAAGCAGTGTCCAGGTATTCTGCTGAGCCTAAATACCAATCATAAAAACCAAGTGATTTGACAAAAGCAAGTTGTTTATAGTGTTTTTGTGTTACATCATTTTCTTTTATAAAAGTATCAAAAAGAAACCCTTCTTTAGATTTTTTTATAATATCAATTTCTTCTTGAATATATATCTTTTAGTGGCATCTTGGAAATTAATTATTGAAGTGCCTTCTAAATGACGAAGGTATTTTGGGGCCAATTGAAATTCTCCCTTAGTATTTAAAATCCATATATAACTCTCACCTTTATTCCAAAGTAAAGGGCGAAGTGTCTCTTTTATTAGCGATTGTATTTCTTTTGTTGTTCTTTTTCCCTTGTGTAATTCATACAGTTTTGAAGCAACTTTATGTGCAGATGTAACTCTGTCTTTTACTTTATTTTTTAGTTTTTTTTCAAGAATTGAATTTTGATATTCTATTAAATCAGTAAGTCCATCAATTTTTAATTTTATTTCTTTATTTTTACTGATAATTAAATTTAGCTCTATTTTATGTAGTGTTTTTTCATAATTTGTTTTGTTTTCTTTGGTTATCAACAAGATTATGATTAATATAACCAGAGGAATAAGAATCAAGGGAAAAATTGTAATGAGATTAGTGATTTTATTTTCTGTCAATTTCATTACTAACCTTTATTAAAAATTTTAATATAGACTTGTTTTTGTAAATTATATACAGTATATTTGCATATTATTGAAGATTTCTTTAAGTATATCAGTTAATAACAAGGAGATAATTACCTCAGTGTTATTTTCTTATTTTAACGTATACAGTTTACGCAGATATTTTGGATAATCTCATCACTATTTTTTATCGTTTAATACGGAATTGTATAATAATTCTTCTGCTTGTTTTGTTCCCTCTTTCTTAACCAATCCAAAGCTATTGTATATCGTTTTTTTCATTTTTTGTTCATCAAAACTTCCTGCAATTTTTAAGACCATATTAGAAGGATAATAATATTTATCATAGTGTTTCATCAATTGGTCAAGCGTGAATTTTTTATTATTTTCTATAAAATAGAATTCATGTGGTGAGGGCGCTTGTTTTTCAAGGAAAGAAGCTTGTTCGTACATTTCAACAGTTGAAGGAAATATATCAGATGCCCAATCAACAAAACTGTATAAATAATTTAATGGAGCATGATACCATTTAATATTACCAATTTCAGTTTGTAAGGCTGATCTTTCAACTTCTAAATCATGTTCATTTATTTTTTTATCAAATATCATATCTGAAAAAGTTTTTACCAACCAATAGGATTTTTCACTCTCTATGGTTGCCAGATACTCTGTGATATATTCGCCAGTGAAGCCATATACATACCGTGCACCTTCTTGATGAAGATAATAGACATATTTATTTTGAAGCACTCGTTCATCTCGAAATATTAGATGTTCTAGAAGATGTGATATACCAGCATTTTCGTTATTTTCAAAATATGTGCCCACATTAACTTCAACGCTTACTTTTGTATTCACAGATTGTTTACTGCTTAATAAATACACTTTCATACCATTTTCAAGAGTAAAAGACTGATAATTATCATTGCGTTCAACGATATCTTGTGCAAGCAATTTTAATGATAATAGCAAAATAAATAAGATATATTTTAAACCAATTATTGCATTATTTAATTTTGTTTTCATTATATCTCCTCATTGAAATATAAAACCAAACATTTGGTAATCTAATTTCTTTTTGAAGCTCAAACTATATAACTGATATTTCATGTTATAAGATATAACCTTAATAATATAGTAAAATTTAATCTAATTTTTTTCTTTTAGAAAAAAAAAATATCTGTTTAAATATTTTATAAATTATTTTTTGATAAAATTTACTAAGAAAAAAAAAGAGAGAAGAAATAGAACAGATTATGAGCATTACTATAAAAGAAAAAAAATCTTTAATAGATAATATTGAATACATCAATAATACTTTACTACAATGGATAAAAAGCAATAACGGTTTTATTCATAAAAACTTGCATATTCACTCGCAAATTAAAAAAGATCATATCCATAGAAATATTTATTATAAAAAAAATACTTCACTTTACCCAAATGATATAATCACTAAAATACCTTATAACTTAGTTATTTCAATTGACACCTTCAATCAAATACCAGGTATTGAAAATTGGGAAAAATTGATTGATGAACATTCTAAGTTAATCAACAAAGCCTATTGCAATCACTTCAAAATAATTGTAGCCTTATTACATGAACGTGATAAAAAAGAATGCAGTTTTTATTCTCCATATATTAATACCCTACCAAAAATCAACAGTTTTGATGATCATCCTATTTTACTATATTTTAATGATAAACATAAATTTAATATTCTAAATAAAATATCACCCTATTTTACACAACAAATGGACTATATATCTAACGAAATATCCTATATTATAGAACTGTTTTTTTTGTGTAATAAAAATTTTCCAATATTTGATTCAAAATTTTACTCCACTGAGTATTTACAACAGCTCGTAAAATGGGCCTTTATTATAAAAAAAACTCGTTCGTGGGAAGATGGTTTGGTACCTTTTAATGACTTTTTTAATCATCATGATAATTCAGTCATTAAGTTAGAAAAAATCACTCAAGAGGAAAAACTTATTAACAAAAACTTCTATGTCTTTAAAGCAGATATGCAATTTAAAAATATAAAAGAAAATGATGAGATATTTGATAACTATGGATATTACAATTCTATGATATTATTAATTTTTTTTAACTTTTTACAACCAACAAAAGTAAATCATTTAAGTGTTCCATTTGATTTTTCGCAAAACTCATTCCTGAATAAACTACTACTTAAAGAATTAGAAAAATGTGAATTAAGCAGTAATCATATACTTCTATCTAATAATGGTCCAACAAAAGATTTGTTTAAAATATTGAGGATACTTTCTCTTTCAGAAAAAGAACTTTTGGTGTATAAAGATAAAAAAGGTGATATTTATGAAAATATCATCAACAGTAAAAATGAGATAAAAAGTGTACAACTCTTATTAAAACTTGTATTAAATATGAAAAAAATATCCTACAGCCTAGAAAACATGAACTTTATCCATGAGTTACTCATTTCATATCAACATAAAACCTTATCCTCATACGAAATAATTATAAAAAATGTTTGTCTTATTATGCAAGATGAATATAAAATTATAGAAGATAATTTGCATTGGATTGGTGAAAAATTGGAAGCTATTATTGAAGAACAACATATCTAAATGTTATTTTAAACCCTTATTGGCAAATACAATTAATTTTTTAAATTTCTATAAAGCCCACAAATCTGGGAATACTGCTTAATTTTATTAAAAGTTTAATCAAAAAAAGTAGATTTCTCTAAGTTATAAAAATAATTTTATAACTTATTTTATATTTATTGTGATATAATGTTATATTCATTTTTAAAGGAGCTAACTGTGGAAGTCAATGCGTATAACAATCTAAATATCTCAAATGTATCCAACGAGACAACAAGTACCAGTGCATATAACAATAACAGTACCTCACTTTTTAATAAGCTCATAGCCCAAAGTGCCAATACTGAAGAAAATGATGAGGAAGTTTCTTCAAGTCAAGGGTTAGCCAGTTTTTCTCAAGACTTAGCAACAATGAATGAAAAAGCAAAAAATGCGATTATTAATATGAAAAATGAGATTGATACATCATCAGATAAAAGTAATACTCATGATGAATTAACGTTAATGTTGGAACTTAAAAAAATACAAGCTTCATAAAGAAGTCAATGAATAAAAGTTAATAAGGACCAGAGGCTAGTGCAATTTTAAGATCATCTTCAGTGAGCAAATAAGGAAACTCAATCTCAAGTACATGATTATGAGTGAATTCATTTTCTATGTTTGCATTGATTAAATTATCACGATCAATGACCAAAAAGTTTTGATCTATTGAGAGTTCAACTTCATCATCAACTACGAGTTCTAAATCTTCATTTTTAATATTTTCATTATGTATTAAATTATCCATTACTAAACACCTTCTAATTTACATATTAGAACTATACAAAAGTTAAGTGTCAAAAAGGTGGTTAAAATAAAATATTTTGTGGCAAAATTAATTTTAAATTATAAGCTGAATTTTTTATTATTTTAATTATTTTTATTAACAATTGATTTAATCATTTAATTCTATAATCTAGTATAGACCTATTGAGTACAGTAGCTTCTAATTTTATAAGGATTTATATGAATGATTATCTAATAATATTAAAGCAAAAAGCAAACAGAATCAATGCAAATATTGATATGTGTGGCAATGATAAAGATTGTATAAAAGAAATTCTAGCAAGTACGGTTAAATCTAATTTGCAAAAAGATGATTTGGCAATATTAAAAGATAAAGCAGACAAGATAAATGCCGAGATTTATGAGTGTGAAGATAATAAAAGTTGTATATTAGATGCCATCGAAGACAGAATTAAAGTGGTTTTAGAAGAACAGAATCAACAAATGTCAAGTATAAAATTAGAAGAAAATTTTAAGCCATTATATTTTCCACCAAACATGGATGATGTTGGTGATATTGGTAATTTTGGAGAATAAAATGAAAACTTTACCTTTCTTCTTTTTATATTTTGATGTATAATATTTTACATGCAATTACAAAGGAGATTTAATGAATACCTTTAGAATATCACTGGTTTTAATGCTTTTATTATCATTCATTCAAGCAAATGACATTTCAGACAAAAGAGCTGAAATAAATAATGAGAATAAAAAAATCTTGAAAATGCTTTATAAAGCTCATCCCAATGCAAAAAATAAAATTAGAAAAGCATATGGATATGCAACATTCAGTAATGTAGGTGTCAATCTTTTGTTTTTCTCAGCTGAAGGTGGAAGCGGAGTTGCAGTTAATAATAGAACAAAAAAGAGAATCTATATGAATATGGCATCAGGTGGAATTGGCATTGGTCTTGGAATTAAAGATTTTAGAGCAATATTCGTTTTTGACAATAAAAAAGTTTTTGATTCATTTGTAAACAGTGGATGGGAAGCAAATGCACAAGCTGATGCAGCTGCCAAATCAGGCAAAAAAGGCGGTTCTATTGAAGGTGCTATTACGGTACAACCAGGTATCAAGTTGTATAAACTCACTAAAAATGGCTTAGCTATTCAAGCGACTGTTCAAGGAACTAAGTATTGGAAAGATGGTGATTTAAACTAAAATATAGTTATTACCAAGACTATATCAATATTGTCTTTGGTAAATTATATTTATCTGATACCCTATATTTTTTATGCTGTTAATATTTGAATATATTTCACGTAGTTTTGTCTCGTAAAATTAAAGTAATGGAAGAAGTCTCTTTAATTGAACGTAGAGTTTACGCGGAAGTTCCTCCAAAAGTAGAATTTGCGCTGACGTCTCATGGAGAAAAACTTTTAGAGGTTTTTGATGCAATGGAAAAATGGGGATTACAATATGCACGAGATATGGGTGGAAAAATAGATAAAAAAATATCATTCAATATATATGGTGTATTTTGTATTGTAAACCTCATTGGGCTCTAATTTGTTTATTCCCTTTTTTTCTTCTAGTTTTTTATTATGATTAACAAAATCAGCTACCCCATTCCAAGGTTCAATACACACAAACAAGGAGCATGAAACGGGAGACCAAAGTCCAAGATAATCACAACTTTCAAAATGAATACTTACACATCTGTCATTTTTTGAGTTTTTTAAACTTATACGTCTGGATTTTATATCATCCACAATCAGCGCATCATTTTTAAATAAATCTTGGGATAAAAAAAGTCTATTGGAGTTTAGTCCAATTTTTACTTTATCTTTTGAGATGCCTTTTGGGGTAATCACATATGACTGTAAAACATCAAGGTCTTCAAACTCAAAATATAAATCACTGTTTTTATAATTGGTTTCATCACAATTAAAAGCAGGATGTCCACCAATAGAAAAATACATCTCACCGTTTGTTTTATTGACAATTTTATAGGCAACTTCAACACTGCTATTGATTAAAGTATAGGAAATATAAAGTTCAAATTCAAAAGGATATATTTTTAAAGTATCACTGTCAGAGTTAAGTATAAAACAAATATTATTTTCACTTTGTTCAAACAGTTCAAAGGTTTTATCTCTTGCAAAACCATGTTGAGACATCTTGTAATAGTTATCTTTATAGGTATAGGTATCATCTATTAATTTTCCAACAATAGGAAACAACACAGGAGCACTTCTGTTCCAATACTTCTCATTGGCTTGCCATATGTATTCATAAGATGAGTCAACTTTTTTCAAACTGCAAAGCTGGGCACCCTTTTGATTTATTTTTATTTCTATTTTTTTGTTGGAAATTTGGTATTGCATTAATATCCCTCTGGTTTTTATGTATCTTATCAAAATAAGGATAATGTAATTATTACTGGTTTTGAACCAAGCTATGACAAAGACTGGAGATTTTCAGTTCTTTGAGCTTTTGTTTAAAAATAAAGGGAAATAAAGGGGACTGTCCCCCTTTATTTAGATATTAAACTGTCCATTAAATAAAAGTGGACAGTTTTGATTACGAAGACAACAATAACTTATTTGATAATTCCAAGTTTATTCAACAATAATATTGCAATAGCTAAAGGTACGATATATTTGATTAGTACGTACCAGATATTAAAAAACAGCACTGAGGTAAATGCTGTAAATTTGTCTTTTAACATTTGTTTATCAACATAAAAACCTAAAAAGACACAAATTACTATTCCCGCAATTGGCATAGAAGCGGATGAAGTTACAAAATCCATCCAGTCAAAGGCATTTTTACCAAAAAATGTTAAACTCGCACCATAAGAACTTGACATAGATAATAAAGCTACGATTCCCAAACCATAAAAAACTGATCCACAAATTATTGTAGCTTTTTTTCTGCTCATATTAAATCGTTCAATTAAAAACATCAACGCAGGTTCAATCATTGATACAGCAGAAGTAATTCCTGCAAACAACAGAGCTACGAAAAATGAAATAGCAATTATGTTACCCAAAATTCCCCAATCGGCAAAAATAAGTGGCAATGAAATAAATACAAGTCCAGGACCTGCCCCACTTTTTGCACCAGCAGCAAATAGAAAAGTAAAAATAATAAGTCCAGATATCAATGCGATTGAAGTATCAACAATACCCACTAAAATTGATGATTTTACAAAGTTTGCATCTTTTGGCAAAGATGCAGAGTAAGTCATAATTGTTCCAATTCCTAATGACAGTGTAAAAAAGGCTTGTCCAAGTGCGGCTAAAAGAGCATCAGCATTTATCTTGCTCCAATCTGCAACAAACATAAACTTCATTGCATCGCCAAAACTGTCCAATGAAATAGCATAAGCTAAAAGACCAAAAAGTATAATACCCAGCAGTGGCATTAAAATTAGATTTAACTTTTCAATACCCTCTTTTACACCTTTTAACACAATAAATATAACCGTTCCTGCTATTAATGTATGAAATATGATTTGTAGTGTTATCTCTTTGCTGATTAGATTTGTAAAATTATCAGCTGCAACTTGAGGACTGTTTGGTAACGTTTGAAAGGAAGTAAATACATAGTTTAAAATCCAACCCAATACAACCGAATAAAAAGACAAGATAATTAAACCTGCAAAAATCATGAACGCTGCAAATTTCCAACGTGGATTTTGTGATTTTGACGTTTTTACAAATGCTGTCGCAACATTTGACTCTGAATTTTGACCAATCACTGCTTCAGCGATAAAAATGGTAAGACCAATTAATACTATGGCTATCAGGTAAACGATAACAAAAGCACCACCACCATATTCACCTGTAATATAGGGGAACTTCCATATATTTCCAAGACCAACTGCAGAACCTGCAGCTGCTAAAATAAAACCTAAACGGCTAAACTTACTCTTCATTAAATACCTTTTAAAAAATTATGAGAAATGATAATATAACTTTATGAAATTTATGATTAACTAATATGTAATTTATATGCTACTAATATAGTATTTTATCTTATGAAAAATAAAAAATAAAGGAAAATAAAGGGGACAGTCCCCTTTATTTCCTTGACTTACTCAAGACCCAATAAAACCTCCGCATTTCGATATGCCACTTTTTCTGCCGTTTGGGATGATAGATTAGATAATAATCCACTTCTGATTGTTGAAATACTTTTATCATAATCATTTTCTGTTTTTATATCTGTACCTACCATAAATCGGTCTGGCATTTCTTCAATCAACTCTTTCCAAGAATTAACCAAACCAGAAGAAGTAAATATTTTCATTTCTGGCTTCTTTTGCATCAATCTACTATGTAATTTTGGTGGGTGTCTGGCTGATAAATCACAATAGATATTTGGATTGTTCTTTAATATATCACGTACATCATATGCACTGCTAGTTGAACCACAATGTGCCATAATAATATTTGCTTTAGTATTGTATTTAGCCAATGATTCTAATTGTTCAACAGAGTCACTGTCCCACTGTACATGAATAGATAATACGCCACCATAATCAGCCACCAAATCCATCATAGCACGATTTGTAGCAGCATCAACACGCATCTTACGTTTAAGTTTGTCCATTTTAGATGTAGTTGAATTATTGGCAAAAATTTCTCCAATACCTTTTAATTTGCCTGCTTCAAAATCCTCTCTCAGCATCACCATCAATTCTTTAAATTTATGATTGTCAGGGTTTTCAAGTCCTTCTTCTCCATCTTCAAAGAATATTTGATTGAGTTGACTCTGACCACCAAAAGGTATATATCGAACTCCCATAACTTTAGCATAAAGCTCACGTACCTCTCGACCACCCATCATAGCACCATTTCCAGCCCACTTGACTCCATTACGATTCATCCAAGTAAGTACATCTACAGGGTGATTGTCTGGATGAGGATGCATATGCACATCAGCAATTATTGTTTCTGACTCATCCAACGTCCCTGCATCAGCTGCTGTTCTTTTTTTTGTCTTTTTCCCAGGCATTGGGATACCCCATTTTTTGGCAAACTCTTCAGCGGTAATATAACCATCCCCGTTGTCATCAATCTTATCAAAGATTTTTTTTGATTTACCCCATTCCTTTGGGCTCACACGATTATCACCATTTGAATCTCTCTTTTCAACAGCAATAACAGGATTTCTTCCAAAAGATTCTGTTGGTATAAATAGCCCAATAGCTATTGCCAGACTCACAACTGATACCATAATAGAATTATTTGTTTTTATTTTCATCTCACACCTCCCTAATTTTAATGGTAAAACTAATATCGCAATATTAATACAGTACAAACGTAATTAAAACGAAACATATTCCCAATTTTAGAGAAAAAAACCTTAAGTATTATGTACGATAAAATATTAGTACAAATAAATTAAATAATTATTATTGCCTGGTAATAAATAAAATTAATTAAATTGAAGTTATTTCCAAAACAACGTAAATATTGTCTAAAAGCCACAAATATGCCACAATATTCATATAAAATATTATAAATCCAATCTTAAGAACTAAATATGAAAACAGAAAATAGTGATATTAGTCATACAGATGAAATAAAACAGTTAAAAAAACTTCTTAGTGAATGCCAAGAAAAATGTAATAAACTTGAACTCCTCTCCTTAAAAGATGCTCTTACCAACTTATATAACAGACGACATTTTGATGATGTATTTAATCGTGAAATACAACGTGCAGACAGAGATAAAAAAATCCTTTCATTTACTATTTTAGATGTTGATAATTTAAAAAAATACAATGACAGCAATGGACATAAAGCTGGGGATGATGTACTTAAAGCCATTGGGGCAATTTTAGATGAATCAACACGAAGAGGAAGTGACTTTATTTTTAGACTTGGAGGTGAAGAGTTTGGAATAATTTTTACAGATTTAAGTGAAAAAGATGCTATATTCTTCACAGACAGTATAAGAATAAAAATCCAAAACATGGGTATCAGTCACTCTTTAAACGATAATCTAAAAATTGTAACGGCTTCTTTTGGATTGGTTGTTGTTGATTTTTCTAAAAATAGTGTGGATAAAACTGGTTTTTATTCAATGGCGGATCATGCTCTATATCAAGCAAAACAAGATGGCAGAAACAGGGTCATGCTTCATTCAAAAGAAGAAGATGAACTGGAGTTTTTTTAAAAGTTGGCTGTTTTAATTCAAGCTACACATTATTTGCACGTTAAAATTATACTATAATATGGAAAGGATTTATGATGAATAAAGTAAAAAATATATTCCTAATTGCCATTTTAATTTTATTTTCAAATCATGTGTTAGCAAAAGAAAATAATATCATATCAGAAAAAATTAACTATTCGTGTCATAATTGGATACCTATGTCATATAAGAAAGAAGGTATTCCACAAGGTTTATATATAGATATACTTAATGAAATCATAGTAAAGAATCTTAAGAAGGAACTTGTAGTAAATTTTTATCCATGGAAACGTGCCCAAAGAACAGTTAAAGAGGGTGAATCGGATTTTTTAATTACTGTACCAACACCCAGTAGATTAAAATATTCTATAAAAAGTGATAAACCTTTCTTTTTATTATATTTATACGTTTATACTTATAAAAATCATCCAAAAATCAATCAAATAAATAAAATTAAAAGTATTCAAGATATTATAGATTTAAATTTAAAAGTTGTGACCAATTCAGGAAATGGCTGGCATAAAGTAAATTTAGAAAAAAAAGGCGTTAACACAAAATATGTATCCATCGAGGATTCAGCAATAAGATTTTTATCACGAAAACGTGCTGATATTATGATTGATTCCATAGTATCAACCAACCATCTCATTAAAGAAAGAAATTTGACTTCTAAAATCACATTAACAGAATCACGTTTTGGTCCAATAAAAATGCACTTACTTATGAGTAAAAAATCTCAGTATACTAAATTAATGCCCAAGATAAATGAAATTTTCTTAAAACTTGAAAAGAAAGGTAGCATTAATAAAATCATAGATAAGTATATTTCTGTGGAATAATTGCTAATTTCTGAGGATAGATAGAATCACATGTTACCGCTATTACAACGTTAATATTGTCTTTAGAATAAACACATATTTGATTCCCTTCTTTTTTTAACCGTAAAAAAATGAAGCAAAACTAGCAAATGCGGTTTCACGTTGCTTAGTGAAAAGTTTCTTTGAAAAAAACTCTTCCAGCCGTTATTGAAGGTCTTCGACTTCCTAAGTG
>Ga0105351_1000254_pt1 | contig 25556 bp, 25 predicted proteins | sample EN4Hudsemesocosm_FD_83662 | JGI IMG/M metagenome (GOLD analysis project Ga0105351, IMG submission 83662) | Methane-oxidizing microbial communities from mesocosms in the Hudson Canyon - EN4B Hudson Canyon | ecosystem: Environmental > Aquatic > Marine > Cold seeps | place: Hudson Canyon... | reverse complement strand
TGAAGATGCAGGATTAAGAATCGCTGCAACTAAAAAAATCCAATTAAGCCAAGCTGACGCTGAAGCTTTTTACGCAGTTCACGCTGAAAGACCTTTCTTTGGTGATTTAGTTGAATTTATGATTTCTGGACCAGTTGTTGTAACTGTTTTAGAAGGTAACAATGCAATGGCAACAAACAGAGATTTAATGGGTGCAACTAACCCTAAAGAAGCAGCAGCTGGAACTATCAGAGCTGATTTTGCTGAATCAATTGATGCAAATGCAGTACATGGTTCTGATTCAGTTGAAAATGCAACGAATGAAATTAATTTCTTTTTTGCACAAAAAGAAGTTTGTTAATAAAGCTATTTAATGAAAATTGAATTTAGAAAAGTACCATTCAACGAAAAAGATTTCAAAGTTTCTTTGGATTCAGTAGATTTTGAAGGTACTTTTTGTAAACTATCGTCAACTTTGGTCAAAATTGATGCAACTTTAAAAGGGGCTTCGCAAGTAACTTGCGATAGATGCTCTAAAGAAGACGATATTACCCTAGATGAAAAATTAAATTTTTTATTAAGTGATGGGGTTTATAACAATCAAACTGATGAATTAGTAGTAGAAATAGAAGATGGCTTTATTGATTTTGATGAAATCATTCATAGTGAATTATCCTCTATTCAAAGTGATTACCACATTTGTGATGAATGTGAACAAAACAATAAAACAATAGAACAAGAATTCTAAGGAGAATATTATGGCAGTACCTAAGAGACGAGTGAGTCACACGCGAGCAGCGAAAAGAAGAACTCACTATAAAATTACATTAAAAAGACCTGTTAAAGATACAGATGGGACTTGGAAAATGCCTCATACAGTAAATCCAAATACTGGTGAATACAAAGCATAATGATAAAAATTGCAATTGATGCAATGGGTGGTGACTTTGGTCCTACCCCTATCATTGATGGTCTTCTCGCAGCACTGCGAAAAGATCGACATTTTACTGCAATAGCAATTGGAGAAAAGGAACTATTAGAACCTTTGATTCCATCTATTTATGCTTCAAGAATCGAAATTCTTGATACAAAAGACGTCATATCTATGCATGACAGTGCAACTGATGCACTAAAAAGAAAAGAAAGCACAATTTATAAAGCTGTTGAACTTGTAAAAGAAGGCGATGCACATGCCCTAGTTTCTGCTGGACACAGTGGAGCTTCTATGTCATTAGCAACTCTTCGAATTGGAAGAATCAAAGGAGTTACACGACCTGCGATTGCAACAATTATGCCTACAAGCGAAAATCAAAATACCTTGGTACTAGATGTTGGAGCTAATGTTGATTGTGATGCTAAAAATCTTTTTGAATTTGCAATTATGGGTCAAGTATATGCAGAAGATGTTTTAAAAATTGACGATCCTTTAACGGGACTTCTAAGCAATGGCGAAGAAGAAAGTAAAGGGAACGAAGTAAGTAAAGAAGCACATGACCTTCTATCAAAACTACCAAATTTTTCAGGAAACGTTGAAGGTAATGATATCTTTAATGGTTCAGTTGATGTTGTAGTTTGTGATGGTTTTGTGGGAAATATTGTTCTCAAAACTGCAGAAGGTGTTGCAGATACAATTGGAAAAATTATTAAAAAGAATCTACGAAGATCTTTAATATCAATTACTGGCGCAGTTCTAATGAGAAAAGTATTTAAAAAACTAAAAATAAAAGTTGACTATGCTGAATATGGAGGAGCTCCATTACTTGGTGTTAAAGCACCAGTAATCATTGCTCACGGAAAAAGTAATGCAAAAGCAATACAAAATGCCATTTTTCAGGCCATTAGCGCAGCTACTTCTAATTTGAATGAAGACATTGAAAAAAGATTAGAAGAATATAAATAATATAAGGATTTTTATATGACTTATGCAGCCTTTCGAGCTATTGGAGCTTATATCCCTCCAAAAATAATGACTAACGCAGATTTTGAAAAAATTATTGATACAACTGACGAATGGATTACCAAAAGAACCGGAATTAAAGAGAGAAGAATTGCTGAAGACAATGAAGCAGCAAGTGATTTAGGCGCACGTGCGGCAGAACAAGCTATTGAGAGATCTGGTCTTGCAAAAGAAGATATAGATATGGTTATTTGTGCAACAGTTACTCCTGATTATTTATGTATGCCTTCAACAGCATGTATAATCGCTTCAAAACTTGATCTTCCTCCTGTAATGGCACATGATATCAGTGCAGCGTGCACGGGTTTTGTTTATGCAGTATCTATTGCAAAAGCATTTATTGAATCTGGAATGAAAAAGAATGTACTTATTGTTGGTGCAGAAAAATACACATCTATTTTAAATTATGAAGACAGAGGAACTTGTTTTATCTTTGGTGATGGAGCGGGTGCTGCAGTAATCAGTGCAACTGATAATATCAGTGAAGCAATCGTAGATGTTAACTGTTCAAGTGATGGAAACTACGATGACTTAATCAAAACTCCAGGTGGAGGAAGTAAAACTCCTTGTTCACAAGAAGTTTTAGACCAGAAATTAGCTTGCATCCAAATGAAAGGGAATGAAACTTTCAAACTTGCAGTTAAAACTCTAACAGCAGACGTTCAAGTCATGTTAGAAAAACACAATTTAACAAATGAAGATATTAAACATTTTATACCACATCAAGCCAATATGAGAATTATTAAAGCTGTTGGTAAAGCACTTGATTTAACCGAAGAGCAAACAGTAGTAACGGTTGACAAGTATGGAAATACATCAGCTGCTTCTATTCCAATGGCTATGAATTATGCCTACGAGCAAGGAAGAATCAAAAAAGGTGATACTGTACTTTTTGATGCTTTTGGTGCTGGTCTTACTTGGGGAAGCGCACTGTTTCCTTTTTCACCAAAAGACAACTAGTTAATTTTTAACTTTATTACTATTCATAAAATAAACTTAACAAAAGTTTATTTTATGAACTAATCTATCTATAATTATTTTAACTCATTTAAAAAAAGTTCATACGTATTTTTTGTATTTTGATCTGCATTCTTTGGGATAATGCCCTCATCTAGATTTACAGATTTTTTTGTGGTTTTTTCTTTTTTTTTCACAGCTGATGAAATTTTATTAGCAATTTTACCTGCAAAATTCAATTTTTTAAACATTTTTTTCCTTTACTCCATTAGTTTGTGATTTATTATATTGTAATCTAGTGTAAAAAAAGTGTTTAAATTGTGATTATTTGTGATTTGGTTTTTTATTCGTATTGTTAAAAGGTTAAAGAAACTCTTCAACCTTTTATTTCATTTGTTATTGTAATAAATTATTCTTTGATTAATTCTTGATTATTTGGATTTTTCTTAAAAGCATTTAATGATTTATTCTTTTGTTCTTTTTTACTAAAAAAGTTTTGAACAGTTGCGGTGCTGTTTACAAACAATATAGATTCATCTACAATAATTTGAAATACTGCATTGTATGGTATTTTTACAAGTGAGCCAAAATTTTCTTTCCCAAAACCTGCTTCAAAATAAATATATTCATTGTCAAGTTCCAATGTAGTGTAGGTATAATTTGCTAAAATGAACAGTGAGAAAGCAGATAATTGATTGTATATTGTCTCAGGAAGTTCTGGATTAAACGTAATTCCTTTTATATTTGCAGTGATGGCAAACTCTTCATCACTTTGTATTAAATACTTCATAGTTTCTTTTATTTGTGAACTTACTAATAGTTTATAATTATCATTTTCTATAATGTCTTTAATCATTTTGTGTAACCTTATTTTTTTTTATTTATGTTATTATATCTTATGAAATACATACTTATACTTTTATTAATTTTTACGACAGTGCTTAGTTCTAAAGAGTTAATTCTTACAAAAAAAGAGATAAACTACATCAAAAAATCTCCTAAAAAAAGTTATATTATTAACAGATTTAAAAAGTTTAAACAAATGAGGGAAAAAGCCTCCACCTTGCCAACAAATAAAAAGCTGGCCTATGTAAATGCATTTTTTAATAAAATTTTACCAATAAATGACGCTACAAAATACAGTTATGATGATTATTGGGCAACCAGAAAAGAATTTATCATAGAAGGTCAAGGAGACTGTGAAGATTATGTCATCGCAAAATACTTTACCCTCATTGAGCTTGGCATAAAGAAAAAGAACCTCTATTTTGCGGTTGTACAAGTTAAGGGTAAAACATCTTATCACATGAACTTGCTTTACTTAGAAACTCCAAAATCAGTGCCACTGGTCTTAGATAATCTAAGCTTCAAAGTAGTCCCTCTTCCTGTTAGAAAAAAACTGATAACTAAATTCGCATTTAATGAATACAATTCACACAATCTTACAAAAACTGGATTGGGAAAAAAAGTAAACATTGATTGGGGTGATGTTAATAAATGGGAAGTATTACTTGATCGAGTTTATAATAAAAATGAATAATCTTCTTTAATATCCATTCCAACCATTGCATTTAATAACGCAATTTTTTTAGAATTTAATAACATTTCTACAGAAATATCCGCTTCTATGATTTCTTTTTCTTCTAAGAATCTGTCTCTTGTAGTCCCTCTTAAAAGTGGGCTTTTAGGTGTAATCCAAGACGTTCCATCAAAGATTACTATATTGGCAATAGTGGTATCTGTGACTAAATTATTTTTTATAATAATAATTTCATCTGCAGTTTCTCTTTTTTCAAATAAGAAATTTAATTCATCACGATTGACTCTTTTTTTAGCATAATTTATACTGTCATCATACACTAATTTGAATGTTGTAATATCTCTTTTTTTGTATTCATCGAAGATAACTTCTTTAATGCCCTCTTCATTATAGATGACTTTGCATTTTAATAGTTTAGCATTGGGAGCATAGATATATTCATTTAAATCAAGGTTTTTAAATATTGTATTTGAAATTCTTTTATTATGATATGATAAATTATAAATCTCATAATCATCGCATTTTACTGTTTCAAAATAATCTTGCATACCATTCCTTTTATGAGGGGATATATACTTTATCAATTAACTCTTGATATTCACCATTTACAGTGGAATCACATGTAATTCCACCACCACTTTTATAAATGAGTTCACCATTTTTATCTTTTTCAATAAATCTAATTAATACAGCACTGTCTAAATTTTTCCCATCATAAACACCAAAAACACCTGTGTAAAAACCTCTGTCATACTCTTCTATTTCATTTAATATTTCAACTGTTTTTTTCTTAGGAGTTCCAGTGATGGAACCAGCTGGTAATAATGAAACCAAAATATCGCCAATTTTTTCATTCCAATTTTTATCTAACTGTCCAGAAATTTTTGAACTGATTTGTAAAAGTTTTTTATCTCCAGCATTTATTTTTTCCACATATCTGAACTTTTCAACATTGACTTTTTTTGATACAATTCCCAAATCATTTCTTAATAAATCAACAACCATAGTATGTTCAGCCATCTCTTTAACATCCCCTAAAATTTTAGCTTGAGCATTAGGGATACTGGCATCAATCGTACCTTTCATAGGATAGGTATAGATTTTATTCTTTTTAATTTCACAGAAGCGCTCAGGTGAAAAACAGACAAAGTCATCCTTAAACTTCAATTTAAATTTTGCCTTAGATTTTTCATAAATATCATCCAGACTTAATGCTGTTTGGATTTTTGTGGGTGCCGTTAAATTTAAAAGATACGAATTGCCCTCTTTTATATTTTCTTGCAGAGTATTAAATTTCTTTTCATACTTTTCAAAAGAGATTGGTTTTTTATTCAGATTAATTTTTTCGTGCGTTTTACTGGAAGCTTTTTCATTTATTTCAAATTTGATATCTTGGTCTAAGTTTTTTAAAGGTTCAACCATATAGTTTTTTAAATCATATGATATCAGAAAAAAAAATGGCTCGTTAGTCGAGCCATATTTATTTAATAAGTTTTTTAATTCCAAGATGGGTCACAATTTATTTAATAAGTTTTTTTAGTATTGCCATTCTAACAGCAACTCCATTGGTTACTTGTTCTAAAATCTTATTTCTTTTATCTTCTAACATTTCATCACTGATGTCTACATTTCTATTTACAGGACCAGGATGCAACAATAAAATATCTCTATCGCCAAATGAATCACTGGTGATACAATAATCTTTTGCATACTCTTGTAAAGAGTTATAATACACTTGAGAATGTCGCTCTAGCTGTGTTCTTAAACTCATAACAACATCAACTTCATCAATCACTTCACTTAAGCTATTTACTTGTCTGAATTCATCATGCTCAAATTTAAAATGATCGGGTGCAACAATAATAACTTCAATTCCAAATCGAGGCAGAAGTTTTACATTACTTGCAGCAACTCTTGATGTTTTAACATCTCCAACAATGGCAATTTTTTTACCTTCAGTATCTCCATCAAAATGTTCAACAATTGTAAATAAATCCAATAAGGCTTGAGTAGGATGCGCATTCATACCATCACCTGCATTTAAAATAGGACAGTTAACTTTGTCTGCTAGACTTCCTGGTAATCCACACTCAGAGTGTCTGATAATAATTGCATCAGGTTTCATCGCATCTAAGTTTGCAACAGTGTCAAATATTGTTTCACCTTTGCTTCTTGAACTGGTACCAACATCAAGAGAAACAACCTCAGCACCCAGTCTTTTTGCAGCAATTTCAAAACTACTTCTGGTTCTTGTTGAATTTTCAAAAAACAAAGTAACAACTAATTTTCCACTCAGACAAGAATTTGATTGCAAGTCATTAAACATTCTTGTATCGCTATAAAGTGATTCTATTTCTTCTTTACTAAAATCGTTAGTTGTAATCAAATGTTTCATTATTTACCTTTATTTTTTGATTTTAATAATAGCCAAAATGATATTAAAGAAAAGTCAAATTCTTATACTTTTTTAAGAGATATAAATATCGTAAATATTCTACACAATTGCATTTATTCTTGTTATTTTTTTTGTTATTTTTTTTTGAAATTTGTAAATTTACTTAAAAAAAACAACTAATGTGACATTATAAACACAATGTTAAGGTATAATTTTAATAAAGATTTTTTATATAAAGGTGGATTTATGCAGAGCAGTTTTTCTTTGTTATACGCAGAAGATGACCAACGTACCAGAGACGGATATTTACTTTATTTTAGTAAGTTTTTCCAAAACGTTTATCCTGCAAAAAATGGAAAAGAAGCGTGGGAAGTTTACAAACAAGAGCGTCCAAGTGTTGTTATATTAGATATCAACATGCCTGAAATTTCGGGACTTGATGTAGCACATATGATCAGAGAAATTGATAGCAATTGTAAAATTATAATGTTAACAGCTTATTCAGACTTAGAAAAACTATTAGCAGCAATTAAACTAAATTTAACAGAATATTTAATCAAACCTGCAAAAAAACTAGACCTAGAAAAAGTATTGATTGATACTATTAATGAATTAAATGAAAATACTAAAAATATAATCAAATTAAAATATGGTTATATTTGGGATATCAATGCAAAAAAATTATATAAAAGAAATAAAGAAATAAACTTAACAAAAAAAGAAATCAGTCTTTTTAATTTATTAAGCTCAAATCTTAATGTCAGTTTTTCAAATGAGGAAATCATGAACTATTTATATGATTTTTCACCTACAGATGAATCTTTTGATACCAGTAAATACAGAACGTTATTATACAGATTAAAAACCAAGCTCGGATATGACATTATTGAATCAATCTATGGCATAGGGTACAAATTAAAACTTGCTAAATAGTGATATTAATAGATGAACGAATTAAAAAGGTTAATAAAAAAATACTCTTATTATCATCTTGATGAGAATAAACAATTAATAATTTTACAAGAACATACAAATGGATATTTAATCATTAAACAAGTCGTAGAAATTTCTCAAATTTTAAATGATTTGGAGATTTCTCACAGTGTTTGTGAAAATAATGATATTCAACTCAATTGTAATATATAAAACTACCCTTTCTAGGCATTTTATTTCTATTTATTTATGGGCTTTTTGCTACAATAATTAACTATTAAATATATAAATATAATTTTAAGGACCAAATATGTCAGAAACTTTAGAAAACACAGATAAACAATATGTACTTCATACTTATGCAAGAAACTATGTAAATTTTAAAAAAGGTGAAAATGCCACTTTATTTGATGAGAACGAAAATAACTATATAGATTTTACCAGTGGAATTGGCGTTGTTTCAGTGGGTCATGGAAATAAACAAGTTGCTAATGCCATTTGTGAACAAGTGGGTAATATAACACATATTTCTAATTTATATGCCATTGAACCTCAAGCCCAGTTAGCAAAAAAAATAAGTGAGTTAAGCGGTTATGATATGGCAACTTTTTTCTCTAACAGTGGTGCTGAAGCAAATGAAGGTGCGATTAAAATTGCAAGAAAATATGGTGAAACAAGATTTGATAATAAACGATATAAAGTAATCACTTTAGCGCATTCATTTCATGGCAGAACAATTACGACTGTAAAAGCAACGGGACAAAAGAAAATGCATACACCAAACTTTTCTCCCTATCCTGATGGTTTTTCTTACAACAAACACATAGAAGATATTTACAACTCAATTGATGATGAAACAGTTGCAGTAATGATTGAGCTTGTTCAAGGTGAAGGTGGTGTTCAACCTTTTGAAAAGAGTGAAATACAAAAACTCAGTGCGTTTTTAAAAGAAAAAGGTTTATTACTCATTATTGATGAAGTTCAAACAGGTGTTTACAGAACCGGAGAATTTTTAGCAAGTAATTTATACGAAATTGAACCAGATATTATTACATTAGCAAAAGGTTTAGGTGGTGGAGTTCCAATTGGTGCAGTTATGACAAAACATAAAGATATTTTTAGCCCAGGTGATCATGGTTCTACTTTTGGTGGAAACTACTTAAGCTCAACTGCTGCATTAGAAGTTGTAACGATACTTGAGCAATACAAAAAAGATGGAAAACTTAAAGAAACAGCAGATTATTTTGAAAAGAAACTCAATGATTTATACAACAAATTTCAAAATGTTTTTTACAGAGAAGTAGGACTTAGTCTTATGAGAGGTTTGCGAGTAAATGATGAAGAAACATTAACAGCAATTATTAACAATGCGTTTGATGAGGGTGTCTTAGTCCTTAAAGCTGGTAAAATCACCTTAAGATTTTTACCCCCTTTAACAATTTCAAAAGAAGAGATTGATGAAGGTTTTAAAAGGTTAGAAAATGCGATTTCTAAAATCTAATCTCTTAACGTATCTGCTTATTTTTCTCTTATGTATTCCTGCGTTAAATGCATCAGAAGCCATAGAGAATGTGTTATCAAATAATCGATTAGAGATATTTGACTTAAGCAGAAAAAAAGCAGATGAAGACAGTTCAATTTTGGAAAAAGATTGGATAAATCAAGTTATCTTTAAAATCACAAAAGAGTATGGAGAAGAATATGATACGTTAAAATCAACCGTATCCATTTCTCAACCCATATTTAAAAGTGGTGGAATTTACAAAGCAATTAATTATGCCAAAGCATCAAAAAAATATTCTCATTTAGATATTGATTTACAACAAAAAGAGATGATTAAAGATGCGGCTTCACTTCTTTTTCAGATAAAAAAACAAGACATCTCTGTAGAAAAGCAAATACTATTAATCAAAAATGCCGACTTGGATGTTGAGCGAAAAAAAGAGCAAGTTCTTAATGGTATTGTTGATACTTCATTCTTAGATAATGCTATTTTACTTGCTAATACAAAAAAGAATACTTTATTGGATTTAGAGTTTGAAAAGTTAAAACTTATCAACAGTTTTAATAATTTATCTAATGCGAACTACAGCACTATCACGTTACCAGAACTTTCAATTATAGACAAAGATAATTTTTTGAGAAAAAATCTAAATGTTTTAAAAATCACTGCAGATATTGAAAAGAAATTCCAACTTAAAGGAATGAGTGTTTCTAAATATATGCCCACATTAAATGTAACCTATGACTATTTCGATTATCATGATGATGGAGGAAGCAGTTCTATTACAAATGACAGTGGTTCAACCTATGGATTTAACATAACAATTCCACTTGATTCAAAAATTTATAACGACATAGAAAGTTCAAAACTGGATTATCTTAAAGCAAAAGTAGAGTTACAAAATATTATATTAGAAGAACAAAATTTTCTAAAACTAAAACTTGCAAAATTAAAAATGTATGATTCAAAAATAAATATCGCAAAAAATGACTTTAACCTTTATACTTCACTTCTGGAAGATTTATCTGTATCATTTGAAGCAGGAATATCAGCCAAAGCAGATGTAAATATAATGAAAAATTCAAAAAAAGTAAGATCATTGGATATAAAAATATTTGAAATTAATAAACAAATTGAACTATTAGACATTTACGCCCGAGTAAATTAAAGCGTAGGCATACTGTTAATGAAACAAGTATCAAATGAAAACAAACTTATTAAATGGATAATACTGCTTCCTATTGCAGGTGTTTTACTCACCTCCTTAATCCTAACGAACCTTTTTATCTCATCCAAAAAAGAGAGTAATCAGTTAGAAATACAAAATATTCAAAAAATACATATAGCAAATTTAAAAAATAAAATAGAAGAAAGAATTGAACATATTGCTGCTTTGATTAACAATAAATATTCTTTACAATTTGATGAATCAAAATCAACAGTCAAAGAAATTACAAATGTGGGCCATGGTTTTTTGATGAAAATTTATAAAGACAACAAACATCTCACTAAAAAAGACCTCTATAAAAAAATTGATGAAGCCATGAAAGAAATTAGATTTTTTGACAAAGATATTGGTTATTTTTTCATCTATGATTTAAAAGATGGTACGTCAATATCTTTACCTTCAGCACCTAAACTTGTGGGAACCTCTTTAAAAAAACTAAGTGATGTCAATGGAAAAAATTTATTTGATAGTTTTGGGAAAATTATTGAAGAAAAAAATGAAGGCTTTGATGAATGGTATTGGAATAAGCCAAATGCAGGGGCTAAAATTAAAAAAATTGGGTATATACGAAAGTTTGAACCTCTAAACATTGCCTTTGGTACAGCAATTTATGTTGATGATATTGAAGAAAAAATAAAAAATAGCATGAAAGATTTTATTGGCAGTTTAGCCTATAAAGATAACAGTTACATCTTTGTCATGAATACCAAGGGTACTGCCCTATTACATAAGAATAAGTCAATTATAGGAGTGAAGATTGAGAATTTTGAAAAAGAACTTCAAAATAATGTAAAAAATATTATAAATAAAGCAACTCAATCAAAAGGTTCCTTCCTAGAATATAAACAATCAAAAACCTTATTTAAAAATTTTGAACAATCAAAAAAAATCTCATATGTCAAACACATTCCTATTTTAAATTGGATTATAGGAACAGGATTGTATACCAATGATTTAAATCAACAAGTTAAAATCAAAGAAAAAATGCTTAAGGAAAAACTCTCCAGTGACGTAGAAACAATTATCTACATATCTTTAATTGTTACAGCAATTATTGTACTTATCTTTATTTTTATTTCAAACAGACTCAAAAATATTTTTAATTTTTATTCGAATCAACTGGATGAAAAAAACCAAGAGTTACACAAGTTAAATCAAAATCTTGAAAAAAAAGTTCAAATGCAAGTAAAAGAAAATCGAGATAAAGATAAGTTATTATATCAACAATCAAAAATGGCTTCCATGGGAGAAATGCTTGGAAATATAGCCCATCAATGGCGCCAACCTTTATCCTCGATTTCAACAGCAGCCAGTGGTATTTTAATACAAAAAGAATATGACCAGTTAACTGAAGAACACATGACTCATTCATTAAAAAGTATTGTCAAAAACACTCAAGCACTTTCGCAAACCATTGATGATTTTAGGAATTTTTACAAAAGTGATAAACAAAGCAGTGATTTTAAAATAAGAGATATCATCAAAAAAGTCTTAATATTAATTGATGCCAATTTAAAAACAAAAGAAGTCGATATCATCAAAAACATTGAAGATTTACAAATCAATAGTGTGGAAAATGAACTGCTACAAGCTTTACTAAATATACTAAACAATGCAAGAGATGCATTAATTGAAATGCCTCAAGAAAAACAAAGACTTATCTTTATTAATGTTTATAAAGATAAAAATCAAATTATTATAAAAATAAAAGACAATGCAGAGGGTATTAATGAAAAAATCTTACATAAAGTATTTGAACCCTATTTTACAACAAAACATAAATCTCAAGGTACGGGCATTGGATTATATATGACCCATGAAATTATCATAGACAACTTAAAAGGTAGCATTGAAGTAGAGAATAACACATTCTCCTATAAAGATAAACAATACACAGGTGCGTTATTTACCATTTCATTACCCATTAAAGAAGATTAAATATCCATCTTCTTTTTTTCTTTTAGATTTAGGTAATACTTGATTTCTGATTCATTTAAAATTTTTATTGTATTGGTTGATCCTGGAACTCCAATGGGATATCCAATGGTTGTGATGTAAGGACCTTTGACATCCAATAAATCCTTACTTTCCAAGGCTTTGAGCATTTTTTGAATCATCTTTGAAGCATGGGCCTCCTTAAGTGTATCAATAGGAGTTACTCCCCAAACATTTGTTAAGGCTGCCAACGTTTTTTTCTTATGTGCAAATGCTAAAATTGGAACTTTTGGTCTAAATCTTGACATCTTAATAGCACTTTGTCCAGAACTTGTCAGTGCTAAAATTCCAGAAGCATCTAAACTGTCTGCTAGTTTTGTCACTGAAGATTGTATCACATCAAAATCATCTAAATATTCAAATTTATCTTGTTTTTGGAAATCATAAATATATTCTGTTTGAGTTATAATATTGCTCATTGTATCAACAACATTTATAGGGTCATCTCCAATAGCACTCTCTTCACTTAACATAACCACATCTGTTCCATCTAAAACAGCATTAGCCACATCTGAAATTTCTGCTCTTGTTGCTCTTTCACTTTTTGTCATACTTAATAACATTTGAGTTGCAGTAATGACTGGAATGGATGCCTCGTTTGCCTTATTTATAAGCATTTTTTGAATGGTTGGTACTTCGTAATAAGGAACTTCAATCCCTAGGTCACCACGCGCAACCATAAGTCCATCACTGGCTTCTATTATTTCATCAATATTTTCAACCGCATCAAATTTTTCTATTTTAGCGATTAATTTTCCATTATAACCATTAAGAAGTTGCCGTGCTGTTATCATATCTTTTTTATTTTGTACAAAAGATATGGCAAAAAAATCAACTTTGTTTTCAACTCCCCAAGCAATATCAATTTTATCTTTTTGAGTAATAACTTCAATATCTATTGCAGTATTTGGGAAATTCACACCTTTTCTTGAACTTAATATTCCTTCATTTTCAATTCTAGCAACAAGCTTACCCACAGTTTGAATCACTTTTGCTCGAATGGTCCCATCATATAAATAAATAAATTCATCTGTTTGCACCTTGTTTAATATTTCAGGATAATTAAGAGATACAATATAATGTGAATCATCTTCTTTATAGCCAACCATATCTTCTTTTAAAAAAGTAATTTCATCACCACGTCTGAGATAAAAAGACTCTTTGAGATCTCCAATTCGAACTTTTGGACCCGAGATATCTTGTAAAATACCTACAATGGTATTTAAATTTTTCATGGCTGTTTTAATATTTTTTAATGTTTGAGAATGATATTCATGAGTACCATGAGAAAAATTCAGTCTAAATATATTAGCACCTGCTTTTATTAATCCCTCAATGACTTCTACACTGTCACTTGCAGGGCCAAGTGTTGCTAGTATCTTCGTTTTTTTCATAGTAATCCTTTTTAAATGGGTTATATACTAATTATAAAGGAATGTTGATTACAAAAGGATTACAAATTCTACGTTATTTTAAAGTTGCACTTTTTAGATTATATTGAGCAAGAAAAGTTTGAAGTTCTTTATGTTGATACATTTGAGCAAGAATATTATTAAATTGACTCACAATCTCTTTGGAAACTGTACTTTTTGAAAAACCTATGTAATAATTTAATGTTTTGTGAGTTCCCAAATATTTCAAATTGTTCAGATTGTAATTCTTAATTATTTTGTTGCCTACATCTTTATTAGAATAGACTGATTGTAAATTTCTTGTTTTTTTATTGAGCATTTTAAATGAAAGTACGTCATCATAAGACATCGTAATATCTATGGGACTTAAACCTTTTTGTACTAATTTCACTCCAATTTTATTTAAAGAATCACTGGTATTTGAAGGTCCATATACACCAATGTTGTATCCTTGAACATCGCTGATATCCTTGTAACTGAGTTGGTTTAATTTCAGAACAAAAAATCCATATTCAGTTGTGAGAATAGGCAATGAAAAATGCAACCAAGACTCCCTGCTTTTATTTTTACCTATAACATAAAGAGCATCAGCAAGACCTAGCCTAACTTCTTTTTGCGCTCTTCTCCAGGGTAATACTCTATGGACACATTTTATCTCTATTTTTTTACATACATGATTTATAATTTCAACAATGGGTCCCGCTGCTTTTTTATTAAAAGAATAATTAAAAGGGGGGAATTCTTGTGTGTTAAAATGCAGTGTCTTTTCTTTTGCAAATAAGTTGATGGTTGAAAAAATGATTATGAATATAAGTACACGTAATTGTTTCATTTTTCTCCTTTGGGTAATTGTACTCTTATGTTATGTCAAAATAATTTATGTTTTAGTATAAGTCTAAATTAGTGCGAAAATAAACTTGATTAATATCATTGAAATGCTAAATCAGTCTGTTATACTACGCCAATCATTAGGAGAATAACAAATATGCAAACATCTCAATACGAAGTACAACAATACCCAGATGGACACCCCGTACGTGTTTATTTAGAAGAGAACCAATTTACAAGAGAAATTTTTCAACAACTATTAAATTTAGATATTCAAATAGATTTTCAAATTTACTATAATTTATTTAATCAACTGTGTGAAATAGAAAAACATTTTGCCAGAAAAGAAAATCAACTGTTCCCTTACTTGGAAAAATATGGGTGGACAAGTCCCAGTCAAAATATGTGGGCATTTCATGATCAAATCAGAGAAGAAATTAAAGCCGTACGAAAAAATATTGAAGCTAAACAATTGGACAATATAAGAAATGAAGTCTTTAATCTTTCAAAAAGTTTAGACCACTTAATGCAAGTAGAAGAACACAGACTTTTACCAAATGCAATGAACATGTTAAGCGAAGATGACTGGAAAGAGTTTTATGAAGGTGATAAAGAAATTGGTTGGATGTTTTCAACGGCACCAAAACCTTATCCAGAAATCACTGAAGAAGAGTATATTCACCCAAGTCAAGATAAGAAAAAAAGAGAACTTCCTTTTTCTTTAGATGACAAAACACATTATGACGAAGGATATTTATCTCCAGAACAAGTTAATTCTATCTTTAGAATTTTACCTGTTGATATTACATATGTAGATGAAAATGACCGAGTTGTATTTTATAACAGAGGTGATGACAGAGTTTTCCCAAGAAGTGCTGGAATCATTGGTCGAGAAGTTAAATTTTGTCACCCTCCAAAAAGTGTTGACCAAGTTTTAAAAATTCTTGAAGAATTTAAAGCAGGACGTCAAGATACTGCTGAATTTTGGATTCAATTTAAAGGAAAATTTATACATATTCGTTACTTTGCTGTTCGAGATGAAAACAAAGTATACAAAGGTGTAATAGAGATGTCACAAGATTGTACTGATATCAGGGCACTTGAAGGCGATAAACGACTTTTAGACTGGGCATAATACTTAAACTCTTTCAATACTTTAACTGCAATATTTCAAATAATATTGCAGGCTAAAGTAACTTCTTTATTTCTTCTACTTTAAATCTAAATCTGTCACCAAATTGTAATGGACAAATAAAATAATACAATCTACATTTATAAAAATTGACAAAAATTAATTAAACATGTAAACTTCCAAAATCAAATCAGAAAGCTTATATTATATGAATAAACAAATTAATTTCAGTACTTATTTTAACGATTGGTTATATGGAGAAAATGGGTACTATACTCAATACAATGCCATAGGAAAAGAAGGGGACTTTTACACTTCAGTAAGTACTTCAAGTTTTTTTGGAGGAAGTATTGGTAAAAAGATAACCGATACAATTGAAGATGGCTTTTTACCTAAAAACTGTACCATCTTAGAAATTGGCGCGCATCATGGTTATTTATTGGCTGACATCGTTCAATTCATCTATACGTTAAATCCTAACTTATTAAATACTCTTACCTTTGCAATTGTTGAGCGATTTGATCACTTAAAAGAGCAACAAATAAAATACTTTCAAGACTCATTTGGCGATGCTGTAAAATTAGTTCATTATAAAGACATCAAAGAAGTGAAACTCGATTATGCCTACATAGTAGCAAACGAAATATTTGATGCCTTTGGTTGTGAACTTATTTATACCACCTCAGAGGGCATAAGACAAAATGCTGTTGTTAATAATCATAAAATAAGTTTTGAGAAATGTGAAGACAGCTATTTAAATGAAATATGTGATAAATATAAAATTCAAAAAGGTGAAATTGGTTTAGGATATGAAGATTTTGTACAAACACTTTGTACCAATATTAAAAATTTTGAATTTTTATCCTTTGATTATGGGGATGAATATGTTAGAAATGATTTTTCTGCACGTATTTATGATAAACATAAAGTTTTCCCACTTTTTGAAGAAAATCTACCACTGGAAAAATTATTTTCTAAAAGTGACATCACTTATGATGTCAATTTTTCTCATTTAGTGGATTGTTTTAAACCCTATGATTGTCAAGAAATCACTTATAGAACACAACTTAAAACCTTAGTAGAATTTGGTATACACGACTTATTAGAAATGGTAAAAAACAATGCGGGTGAATCCGCATATTTACGAGAAGTTCAGCGAGTAAAAACGTTGATTGAACCAATGGGAATGGGCGAAAGATTCAAGTCAATCTTGGCTAGAAAAGTAACTTAATAGTCACAAAACACCCAAAAAATAGGCTTTTGAGCAATTTTACATACTTATGTGATTATTTTAATATGCAATTTATACAATTTATGATTTAATTCAATTAATAGCTCTAGACATGCTATTGAATTAGGAGAAAAAATGTTTAAATCTGTATCTATAAAAGCAAAATTGCTTTCAATTGTAATCAGTTCAATTGTCATTGTTTCAGCAGCGATGGTTGTGCAATCAGTTCTATCACTTCAACATGAATCTGAAGTTATTATTAATAAATTCAAGATAGATTCTTACAAAACAAAAGAAGAAGAACTTAAAAATTATATTTCATTGGCTATGAAAACTGTCGAATCTTATTATGAAAGAACGGCTATTGAAAAAATCAAACAAGAAGTAGAAAATCACTTAGTAGATCAAACGGGGTTTATCTTTTCTATTTTAGAAGGTGAATATAAAAAATACAATGGAAAAATTCCTGATGCCCAATTAAAAGATATATTAATTAATGCTGTAAAAAGTGTTCGATATGGGCAAGATGGCTACTTTTGGATTAATGATTTAGATGCAAAAATAGTTATGCACCCAATCAAACCGCACCTTGATGGAAAAGATTTATCAAATTTTAAAGACAAAGGTGGGAAAAAAATATTTGCTGAATTTGCAAAAGTTGCAAAAACATCAGGTCAAGGCGTAGTTGATTATGTTTGGCCAAAACCAGGATATGAAACACCTCAACCAAAAGTATCAATTGTAAGACTATTTAAACCATATGGTTGGGTAATTGGAACGGGAGCGTATGTATCTGATGTAACATCAAAACTTCAAAAAGAAGCTTTAAAAACCATTGCAAGTGAGAGATATGGTAAAAGTGGTTATTTCTGGATTAATGATTCTACTCCTAAAATGATTATGCACCCAATTAAACCAGCCCTTAATGGTAAAAACTTATCAGGTGTTAAAGACACAGCTGGAAAATTTTTATTTAATGAAATGGCTAAAGTAGCCAATGCAAAAAAAGAGGGTGGCCTTGTAAAATATATGTGGGCAAAACCAGGTAAAGATGCCCCTCAACAAAAGTTTTCTTATGTACAAAAATTTGAACAGTGGGATTGGATAATTGGTACGGGTGTTTATGTTGATGATATTGAAGACAAAATTGCAACCATGCAAAGTGATACAGAAGAGGAAATTAGAAATACCATTATACAAAATATAATTATCATTTTTGTAATTATGATTCTACTTGCTTTAGTAATGGGTTATATTTCAAACAAAGTAATCTTTGATCCACTAAAATCATTTCAAGATGGTTTATTAGACTTTTTTAAATATATAAATAAAGAGAACAGTGATGTTCGACACTTAGATGACAGTAGCAGCGATGAAATTGGTACTATGGCTAAAATTATTAATGAAAATGTTGTAAAAACTAAAACATTAATAGAACAAGATGAAGCATTAATTCAAGATGTAAAAAGAGTTGTTGGTGAGATAAAAAATGGTCACCTGACAAAAGAAGTTGAAAAATCCACTGAAAATGAAGGATTACAAGAGTTAAAGATTATTATCAACGATATGTTAAGAATAATTGAATCCAATGTTGATGGGGATATCAATAAAATCACTAAAGTTTTAGAAGAATTCAAAAAATTAGATTTTACTCATAAAATTGAAAATCCAACAGGAAATGTATCAAAAGGATTGAACGATTTATCTGATATTATCAATAACATGTTATTAGATAACTTAAGAAATGGTTCTGTTTTAGAAGAGAATGCGAGTACTTTATCATCTAATGTTGAAAACTTAAGCACAAGTTCAAATGAACAAGCAGCATCTTTAGAAGAAACAGCAGCAGCACTTGAAGAAATTACAAGTACCATAGTTAGTACAACAGATAATATTTCTCATGTAGCAACATATTCAAATAGTTTAACTAAGTCAATTAAAGCAGGTCAAGAACTTGCAGCTGAAACAGTTAAAGCTATGGATGAAATTAATTCTCAAACACAAGCTATTGCTGATGCGATTACAGTAATTGATCAAATTGCATTCCAAACAAATATTCTATCTCTAAATGCAGCAGTGGAAGCAGCAACTGCAGGTGAAGCCGGAAAAGGTTTTGCCGTTGTTGCACAAGAAGTTAGAAATCTAGCAAGCAGAAGTGCAGATGCAGCTAAAGAGATTAAAGAATTAGTTGAAAATGCTACAGCAAAAACAGATGCAGGTAAACAAAGTGCAGATAAAATGATTGCTGGGTATGATGAGTTGAATGAAAATATTCACAAAACAACTGAAACAATTAATGACATTGCAAATGCATCAAAAGAGCAACAAGCAGGAATTGAACAAATCAATGATGCCGTAACTACGCTTGATCAAGGAACTCAAAGAAACGCAGCAGTAGCCTCTGAAACAGCTGAAATTGCAACAAATACCAGTGAGATGGCACGACAAATTGTTGATGAAGCAAACAGAGCTGATTTCATTGGAAAAAAAGATATTGTAATTAGAAAAGAAGTTGTAGACCCCCAATATGAGGGTAGGGAAAAAAGAAAATTAGAAACACAAAGAACCCAGCCAAAACCACGGCCTAAAGCAAAACCGGTTCTTGAAAACAAAAAACGGGAAATACCAAAAAGAGAAATAAAACCGGCTACTCCAAAAGTAGTATCGGCACAAAACTCTAGTGATGATGAGTGGGAAAGCTTTTAAGCTTACCCATTCGTTGTAATTCATTTAACTTCTAAATTATTATACTCTTCATCTGTAAATATTCTTGAAACCGTAACAAATTGTTTTTCAATAGCAGTTTCGAGTGAAAATGAGTTTGAACCACTTAAATTATCTTTACAGTCAATGGTTATGTGAGAATGTTTAAAATACTCAAACTGATCAGCATCAATAAAAAATTCACACCCACATACCTCTCCTAATTTTATATTACGACTGGGGACATAGAAGTCACCTTTTTTATAGCACATAGGAGCGCTGCCATCACAGCAACCGCCACTTTGATTAAAAACCAAATCTCCATGACACTCTTTTAATAAATTTATGATGACACTTGCAGCAGTCGTTACGCCTAATCTATTTGTATGCATTATTTTCCTTAAAAAAAATGCATAGAAGAAGCTCTTCTATGCATTTATATTTACTTAAACTTATGTTTGATTTCTAAAAGAAACCCAGTGCATTTTTGTTATAAGATGTTAAAATATTTTTAGTATGTCTATAAGAATTCAACATCATCATATGTGTTTCTCTTCCTATTCCTGATTTTTTATATCCACCAAATGAAGCATGTGATGGGTATAAATGATAACAATTAACCCATACTCGTCCCGCTTCAATCGCTCTTGAAAATTTATGTAATTGATGTGCATCTCTTGACCAAACACCTGCACCCAATCCATACATGGTATCGTTAGCAATTTCTAAAGCTTCTTCTTCAGTTTTAAAAGTAGTCACTGATAATACTGGTCCAAAAATTTCTTCTTGGAAGATTCTCATTTTATTGTGACCTTTAAAAATCGTAGGTTTAATATAATTTCCATTTGGATGAGCTGGATTTTGGTATTCTTCACCACCAATTAAACACTCTGCACCCTCTTCTTTTCCAATTTTAATGTACTCTAAAATCTTTTCTTTTTGATTTAAAGAAGCTTGCGCACCCATCATTGTTGTTGGATTTAAAGGATCTCCTAATTGAATCGCTTCAACACGCTCTAAAACTCTTTTCATAAAAGGTTCATAAATAGATTCTTGAATCAATGCTCTTGAAGGACACGTACACACCTCTCCTGAGTTAAATGCAAACAGAACCAACCCTTCAATGGCTTTATCAAAAAATTCATCATCAGCATCCATGATTGACTCTAAAAAGATATTTGGAGATTTCCCACCAAGCTCTAGTGTTGAAGGAATAATATTTTCAGTTGCATATTGCATAATAAGTTGACCCGTTGTTGTCTCCCCTGTAAACCCAACTTTTTTAACATCAGGATGAGTTGCAAGTACTTTTCCAATTTCTGCACCTGGACCATTAACAATATTAATTGTTCCTGCTGGAATTACATCTTGAATTACTTCCATTAAAATCAGAATAGACATTGGCGTTGGACCAGCAGGTTTAAGAACCACACAATTTCCAGCAGCTAATGCAGGTGCTAGTTTCCATGCAGCCATTAACAGTGGGAAATTCCAAGGAATAATTTGAGCCACTACTCCTAAAGGTTCATGAATTTCTTGAGAAATCGTTTCAGGATCTAAGTCTGCTACCATTCCTGATTCACCTCTAATGACTGAAGCAAAGTATCTGAAATGATCAATAACTAAAGGAACATCAGCAGCCATTGTTTCTCGTACAGCTTTACCATTATCAAGTGTTTCTGCGATTGCCAGTTTTTCTAAGTTTGATTCTATTGCATCAGCAATTTTATTCAACAGTACACTTCTCTCAACCACCGTAGTATTTTTAAATGATTCAAATGCTTTAGAAGCTGCACATACAGCTAATTCTATATCATCAGCTGTTGACTTTGGAATTCTAGTTAACGGTTGTCCATCAACAGGAGATAAATTCTCACTGTAATTTCCGTTCGTTGGTGCAACCCATTTTCCCCCAATAAAATTCTCATATTGAGCTTTTAACTCTGGTCTGGCTAATGGTAATACTTTTTCTTGTGTTGACATTTTTCTTCCTTTTAAGTTGGTATTGTGATTTTGTATTTGAAATCATACTCTTCTTTTATAGCCCATAAATAGCTTGAATATAGCATGAGTATAGCAAGGTTAAAAGTTCCTATAGATTCGATATTTAGGAGGTTATAAGATTTTAATATTTTGTGATTTTTTATAAAATATTTTTAAATTTATGATACAATATTTCATGAAAACATACAATTACAGTTTAAAAAATCGTCATCTCAATGAAGTAATCGACTTTTGTAAATTTAAAAACGAAAAAAATATTTTGGTTCAAATATTTTGTGGTCAAGGCAGGGATATTTTAGAAGTATGTATTGATTTTATTCTTAAAAACTTACCACATGCTATTTGTATAGGCACAACAACCGATGGAGAGATTCTTAATCAAACCACCTCAACTTTTGACACGGTTATTACCATTTCATCTTTTGAACACACAAGCGTTAAAACTTCATATGAACAGAGTTCAGATTCATACAAAAATGGCGTCAATATTGCAAAAGAACTCGTTGGAGAAAAAACAAAACTTCTTATACTTTTTAGTGATGGAACAACAACCAATGGAGAAGAGTTCTTAAAAGGCATAGAATCTGTTAATAACAAAGTTATGGTTTGTGGAGGAATGGCAGGAGATAATGCTAACTTTACTCAAACTTATATTTCCAGTGGTAATAAAATTTTCAAAAATGGAGCAGTTGCAGTTTCACTTGATTCTGATGTTTTAAAGGTTACGAATGATTATAATTTTAATTGGTCACCTATTGGAGTGGAGCATACCATTGATGAAGTGCAAAACAACAGAGTTTTAAAAATTTCGGGTACCTCTCCTTTGAGTTTTTATGAAAAATATCTGGGAGATTATGTTGCCAAATCTTTACCTGCAACGGGGATTGAGTTTCCTTTAATTTTAGAGCGAAATGGAATATCTATTGCCAGAGCCGTTGTAGGAAAACATGATGATGGCAGTTTGAGTTTTGCGGGGAACTTAAATAAAGGAGACAGAGTAAAATTAGGATTTGGAAATGTTGAAATGATTATGGACAATCCTTTTGAACAAATATTTAAAACCTGCGATGAAACCAATACTCAATCATTTTTTATCTATTCGTGTATGGCCCGAAGACGATATATGCCAGATATTATAAATCAAGAATTAGAACCTTTTGCAAATATTGCTCACACCTCTGGCTTTTTTACCTATGGAGAATTTTATCACAGCAAAGGCCACAATGAGCTGCTTAATCAAACATTAACCGTTGTAGCCTTAAGTGAATCAGCTAATACAACTAAAGATTTAAAACAAAATAATTCTTCAAATAAAAAACAAATGAGTGAACACTCAAGAAGCATACAGGCGCTCACCCACTTGATACAAAAATCTTCGGATGATTATAAAAAACAAACTCAACGATTGGAAGTAGAAAAAACTTATTCTCAAAACCTTTTAAGGGCACAAAAGAATTTTCTCAAACACGCAGTTCATGAAACCAATACACCATTGAGTGTTATCATGAGTAATGTTGAACTGTTTGAAATGGAATTTGGTCAAAATAAATACTTGTCTAATATTGAAGTTGCTATGAAAAATATATTCAGCATCTATGATGATTTAAGTTATTTGGTCAAAAAAGATCAAATGATGTATTCAATACAAAATATTGATATCGTTGATTTTTGTCGAAGTAGAATTGAATTTTTCACCCAAAATGCAAATTTAGCCAAATCAAATTTTATATTTAACTATGATTCAAAAGAGATATTTATCAGTTTCATTGAAACAAAACTACAAAGAATCATCGATAATAATTTAACCAATGCCATTAAGTATACCCTAGAAAATTATGATATTTTTATCACCATAAAACAAACTGCAACCAAAGTAATCTTAATCATTTCAAGTCATTCACGCGTCATACAACATCCCAATAAAATATTTGAAGAGTATTACAGAGAAGAAAAAACTCAAGAAGGATTTGGTTTGGGATTAAATTTGGTTAAAAGAATTTGTGATGAAGAAGATGTTAATATTGAGCTAGAATCAAATGAAAACTCGACAACTTTTACCTACACTTTTAAAGGACTTTTATGAAAATACTGCTTTTAGAAGATGACCTACAATTAAATGAAGCCATCTCTTTATATCTAAACTCTACAGGACACAATGTCATTACTGCACGTGATGGACAAATTGCCCTTGATATATTAAATCAAGAAAAATTTGACTTATTGGTTTTGGATATTAATGTGCCAAAAATTGATGGTTTGACTTTGCTTGAAAAAATACATGCACAAAAAAGAATGATTCCTACCATTTATATTTCTGCCCTCATTGATATTGAAGATATTACTCGAGCCTTTGATTTGGGGTGTTACGATTATTTGAAAAAACCTTTTCATTTAAAAGAGTTGACTTTACGTATTAATAAACTCATGAAAACCAGAATCGTTCCCCAAGAGCATAAACGATTATCAAAATATTACAGTTTTGATGCTCAAACCCTGACTCTGTATTTTAATAATGAGCCGCATATTCTTTCAAACCGACAATTAAAAATTATTGAACTTTTAGCACAAAACAGAAGTTTGGTTGTCAACTATGATATGTTTAGAACCTATGCATATAATGACGATGAAATTGATAATGCAACAATCAGAGCAGAAGTCAATCGAGTCAAAAAAGCCTTAAAAGAGGACTTTATAATTAATATCCGAGGCAGTGGATATATGATTAAACGACCAGAATGAAACACGATTAACATTATCTTAGATATAACTTTATTTTTTGATTTATGCTAAAGAATTTTTCGATACAATTCCATATATTAAAACTAACTAAAAAAGAATTTCAAGGGCAAAAAATGAAATTAATCATCAATGGTGAAGACAAAGAATTCACATCAGAGTTTTCTTTACAAGAAATCATTACAGACTTACAAATAGAAGATAAAGTTATGGCAGCTGCAGTTAACATGGAAGTTGTTAAAAAAGACCAATGGAACAGTTTTATTCCAAATGACAATGACAAAATTGAACTCCTACAATTTGTAGGAGGGGGTTGATAAATGATTGCAGATATTAACTCTGTCTGTACGTATTGTGGTGTGGGATGTGATATCACAGCGCAAGTAAAAGACAATAAAATTCTAAAAATCTATGCACAAAATGATGGCTATGTGAGTCAAGGGAAACTTTGTATTAAGGGAAAACATGGATTCCACTTTGTTGATTCCCCTAATCGTATTCGAAACTCTAGAGTTAAAAAATCTTTTATTGAAAAAAATCTTGAAAACTTACCCCGTGAATTAAAAGCACGAGCAAAAACGCTTAAAGAATTTGATGAAAACTATTATGAAGCGGCTTATGAATTTACAACTTCGCTAGCTGCGTGGAAACTCTCAGAAATAAAAGAAAAATATGGAAGACACAGTTTTTGTGGAATGGGAGGAGCCCGAACGTCATGTGAAAGCTCATACATGTTCCAAAAATTTGTTCGAGAAGCCATGGATTCACCTCATGTAGATAACTGTGCAAGAGTATGTCACAGTCCAAGTTTAAAAGGAATGAAAACATTAATTGGAGAAGGAGCAGCAACCAATCCATTTGATGACGTGTATAAAACTGAAAATATTATCATCATGGGTTCAAATACTAGCGAAGCTCATCCTATTGTTGCCAATAGAATTATTAAAGCAGCTCGTTCTAAAACAGCCAGTCTATCGGTAATAGATGTAAGAAGTATTCAAATGGGTAAATACGGTGAAGAG
>Ga0105351_1000241_pt1 | contig 25930 bp, 28 predicted proteins | sample EN4Hudsemesocosm_FD_83662 | JGI IMG/M metagenome (GOLD analysis project Ga0105351, IMG submission 83662) | Methane-oxidizing microbial communities from mesocosms in the Hudson Canyon - EN4B Hudson Canyon | ecosystem: Environmental > Aquatic > Marine > Cold seeps | place: Hudson Canyon... | reverse complement strand
GTATTAATTCGTGACGGTGGCGTTATTGCCGAGGGCTATAACGAAGAGTTAGACCATTTACGTACTATTCGAGATCGGGCCAGTCAGTTTTTGAGTGATCTTGAGCAACGCGAACGCGAGCGTACAGGTGTGTCAACCTTAAAAGTAGGTTATAACCGTGTGCATGGCTACTTTATCGAAATAAGCCGCTCTCATCATATTGAAGTGCCAACAGAATATGTACGCAGACAAACATTAAAAAATGCTGAACGCTATATAACGCCAGAATTAAAAGGTTTTGAAGATCAAGTTCTGAGTGCCAATGAACGGGCTTTAGCATTAGAAAAATCATTATATGAAGAACTATTCGACAAAGTAGCACCTGATTTAGCAGCTTTAGAAGTATCAGCGAATGCCTTAGCTGAGCTTGATGTTCTAGCTGACTTAGCAGATCGTGCTGACTCGTTGAATTATGTGGCACCTGAATTTAGCAATCATATTGGGATAAAAATAATAGCAGGTCGACATCCTGTTGTAGAAAACGTGACGGAGCAAAACTTTTGCCCTAATGATGTTGAATTTACAGATCAGCAACGCCTATTGTTAGTCACGGGACCCAATATGGGTGGTAAATCGACCTATATGAGACAGGTTGCATTGATTGTTCTGATGGCACATATGGGCAGTTTTGTTCCTGCAGATAAAGCCATCATTGGTTCAATTGATCAGATTTTCACACGAATTGGTGCTTCGGATGATTTAGCCTCAGGTCGTTCAACATTTATGGTTGAAATGAGCGAAGCCGCTAATATTCTAAATAATGCAACACAACATAGTTTAGTATTGATGGATGAAATAGGGCGGGGGACAAGTACCTTTGATGGTCTATCTTTGGCATGGGCATGTGCTGAAAAGTTAGTGCGTGATTTAAATGCTTATACACTATTTGCAACACACTATTTTGAACTAACCGAGTTACCTAGCTTGTATGATAAAGCGATTAATGTTCATCTCGATGCAATTGAGCATGGAGATAAAATTGTCTTTTTACATCAATTAAAACCAGGAGCCGCCAGCCAAAGTTATGGTTTGCAAGTGGCAAAATTAGCAGGGGTTCCTGGTGATGTTATTAAAGCAGCAAAAAATAAACTACAACACTTAGAAGCGAATAGAGAAGAATCGACAGAGTACCCTCAGCCTCAAGCCGATTTATTTAAACAAGCTATTCCTGCATCAGAAGTTGAACAATATTTAGACTTAATCGACCCAGATGAATTAACACCTAAACAAGCTCAAGAAAAATTGTATCAATTGGTTGCTTTGTTGAAAAAATAACTGCTTTGTAGGAGCTGTTTCATGGTCGAAGATATTGAATCGGGTTTACGGTTTATTCGCGGCTGAAGCCGCTCCTATAAGTTGGGAATGGTTTAATAACTGTTGAGTAATATAGTTTCTGCGTTTATGACGAACAGACTGTTGCATCATTAAAGCAAAGGCATTCCATTGCTGATGAGTATCAACCGCATAACCTGCCAGAGTACTGACATTATTTAATGTGCCAGACTTAGCATAAATATTTGTTGTTACCTCTGGCAGTAGGTGTTTCCATGGACGAAAGTCGTTAAGTAGTTCAACTAACTGTTCAGGTGATAAACGATTGTTTTGCGATAGACCTGCACCTTCCTCTAATACAATATTTTGCCAGCCAAAATGATCGTGTAGTGTCGATTCCATATATTTCTGAACATCATTAAAATTTGCTGGGCGTTGGAATTTCTCATAACTGAGCATGAGAACAAGTTGGTTTGCAATAAAGTTGGTTGAATACTTCATCATTGGGCGAACCATCTCACCTAATGATTTACTATTTATATGAATGTAATAAGGCGTCTGTTGTGGCGTCTTTCCCCAAGTAACCTGATCACCGACCATTAATCCTTGTTGACGTAAAAATATAGCTAAGAGCTCTGCAAAATATTGCTCGGCAGTGGTAGATGACAAACCGGTATTGATACGCAGATGGTTTTTACCAATTTGTTGCTGATGTGCAAGCTTTTGAGCGGTAGTTGTGATGGGGGTTTGAATTTCAGCACTGACATATTTCCCAGCTACTTTTTTTACATCAACGGTATTGAAGTTAGCTGCAATAGAGGTGGGAATAGCATCATAGGGATTATTTGTTGTACCTGCCCCAGGAACAACTAGCTTCGCTTGAAATTGAGAGTTATCTATAGCAATAGTTCTAATCTCTGACAGACCTAATTTATGCAGGTTTTGAGCAATAATCATTAACTCTTCAGAAACTAAAAAAGGATCGCCACTACCTTTTATCCATAGAGTCTTCGATGGTGCATCAAAATAGAACTGAGTACGAAAGTAATGATTTTCACCCCAGTGTTTTAGTGCTAACCATGCAGTGACTAATTTAGTTGTGGAGGCGGGGACAAAGCTGTTGTTTTTATCTGATTCAAGAATAACACTACCTTGTGGATCAGAAATTAATATCCCAGCATCTTTTAGTTCAGAATATTGTTTTAAGACATCGTTAGAGAAGCTTGGTGAAGACCAAGCTAATAGTGTATTGAGAAGTAAGCATGAAATTACAAATTGGGCTTTCAATCGGAAACCTTTCCACGAAGGGCCTTCGTTTTACCTCGTAAGGTTTTGCTATCCATACGTCTTTTCTGAGAACCTCTTGTTGCTTTAGTGGCTCGCCTTACTTTTTGGACTGCAGTCACACTTTTGATTAATTCTTGCAGGCGTTCTAGGGCATCGACTTTATTTTTTTCTTGCGTTCGATGTTGCTGAGCTTTGATTACGACGACACCATCTTTGTTAATGCGACGGTCTTTGAGATTCAATAAACGTTGTTTGTAAAATTCGGGCAGGGATGAAGCTTTAATATCAAAGCGAAGATGAATAGCCGATGAAACCTTATTAACATTCTGACCGCCAGCACCTTGGGCGCGAATGGCAGAAAGCTCAATTTCATCATCTGGAAGGGCTATATTTTGAGAAATCTGCAACATAGATATTATTTGTTAGTTCTAGCTTTTAAAAGTAAGTCATTATCAATGGCTACAAATTTTGATGCTGAATTAATTAAAGAACGAGCGGTAAGCTGAGCGACACCATACACTTCAACTGGAATATTAAATTCAGCCTTCACTTTATCGACTAATAAGTCGAAATCACCATCACCAGAGACTAAAATAATAACATCTGAGTCTTTTGCACACGACATAACATCTAATGTTATACCGACATCCCAATCGCCTTTTGCAGACCCATCTTGCCTCTGTATATAGGGTTTTAATTTAACATCAAAACCGATAGCTTTAAGTATATTTTGAAATTGTTTCTGCTTATCGTTATCTCGATCAATAGCATAGGCAAAAGCATTTACAACAGTTCTGTTAGTCGTTGCTTCAGCCCAAAATTGATTGTAATTAAAGTTGCAGTTAAAAGCCTGTTTAGTTGTGTAGTAGACATTTTGCACATCTACAAAAATAGATACCTTAGTCATGAATTTATTTTGGTATAGCTTGGTAGCGTTGTTAAATACTGTTGCATCATAGTTTAGTGGCGATATTTCGCTGGCTCTTTAAAATCAACTACAGAGGCGATCGGTGGTGGGATCTGTACATGGAAGCCTTGAGTTTTCAAGCTTTTTATCACTGTATTAACATCTTCTCGAGCTAACTGACGCTCAGGAGAAAGGGTTACTTCCATTACAAATATGGGCTCTTTTCCCATCGAGGTATAGAGCGCTTGAGGGACTTGTGAGAAATCATCTTTCTTATTGATATAAAGATAGAGTTCTTCTTTGATTCGGCTTTTGTATATATAGGCAATCATAGTATTCACGAAATAGGGGGGTGATAGATTATTTGAACGACCGTTTTGGCAGGATCATAGCAATAAAAGCTACGAGCACCATCACGATGAGTCCGTGGGGGCTGACGAATTTCAACATTATGATGCTGTAAAAATTCGAACCACTCATCAACTTGATCAGGTGTTTTGATAATAAAACCGATATGGTCGAGCTTTTGATGACCACTTGTGTCAAAGTCGTCAGTTGCTCTGTGTAAGGCTAAATTATCATTGCCTGATGTAATATAAACATTGTCAGGATCAGGTCGCCACTCGACGGTCATACCTAATAAATCAATATAAAATTGTTCGCAGGCTTCCAAGTTATTTACGAAGAGAGCGACATGCCGCATTCCACCTGTAGAGGGAGGTCTATTCATACCTGTTCTCCAAATACATGTTGGCAACATTTTTGCCAAATATCTTCACCAAATTGACGTTGAATAACGAGCGACAATGCAATTGAACCAGACGCTAATAGTTTATCGTGAAAGTCTTTTAATTCAGCAGTGTTTTCTGGGTTAATGATGTCTCTTAAGGTATTGATAAGCGCCCAGCCCACAGCATAACTCATAGGAACTGATGGCAATTGACTATACCAACGTAACTCGCCCATTGCTTGTTCAAAGCTAAAGCCAAGCGCATCGACCATTTTATGAGCAGCATCTTCGAGAGATAATCCATGGGTATGGATTTCAACATCAATCATGATACGTAAAGCTCGCCAGAGGCGATCACGAAGCATTACTATCTTTTGCCCTTGATGACGATCAAAACCTTGCTCAAGCATCATTTGTTCACAATATAGAGCCCAACCTTCATATAAGGTTGCACTTGGATGCAGTCGTCGTAATAGGTGGCTGCCCTGTGTTGATTGATTAGCGGTGACAAATTGAAGATGATGTCCTGGCCATGCTTCGTGCACACTAGTTTGACTAATTGCCGCGTAATTATGTTCAGTTAACTCATCATCATTATTAGTTGGTGTAACGTAGTAATAAGCTGTCTGGGATAAATCAGCAATGCTTGGGTCAAGGTAAGCTGCAAAAGGAATTTGGTGCTGCAAAAATTCGGGTGTTGTAACAACTTTGAGTGTTTGTTGTGCTGGTAGTGTGACAAGATCATATTCACGTAAAAAATCTTGAGCGGCTAACATCTCTTGTTGATAGTGAACCAGTAACTGTTCTGCTTCAGGGTGATGTTCTTGTATTGACGCTATTGATAGATCACTAGCGTCTAATTCAGCCTGTAGTTCTTGTTTTGTTTTATCAAACAAACGCTGGCCAAAGTCATACAGATTTTGGCTGTTAATAGGTAGAAAATGTTGCTGTTTGAGTAAGCGTTCGAAATGTTCTCGACCACATGCAAATTCACCTTCGCATTTAGGCAATAGTCGTTTAAGTGTTGGAAGAAAGCCTTCAAGCGATTTTGCAGCATCTGCAATAGCCTGTTCAAGCTGATCATTTTTACTCATTTCATCAGCAATGAGCGGGTGTTGGTGCAGATGATGTAAGTAGTTTATGCCTGACTCAGTTTCAGCTAAGGCCATTTCTGCCCAGACTTTTGGAATAATTTCTGGCACAGTTGCTAAATAATTCTTTGCATCTCTGATATGAGTTGGAATAGCGGTAAGACGTTCTTTTAATGCTGACGCTATATTTTCAACGGGTCTTATGGTCAGTTGATGTAGGGCATTAATCGGTAGAAACTGTGTCGGGTCGCGATGACGCCAATCATGATCCATAAGAGAGTGATGTTCTAGTTCTGCGCATCCATGGAGGATTTGATAATGAATTTGTCGTTCTGTATCCAGACTACCAAAGTCAACTTCATCTAATGCGGCAAGACATTTTTCATTAAGCACGATTTGAATGCCAAGTGTTTCGTCATCATGAGGCTTAAGTTTATCGGCATAATCTTCAACACCGGCTTCTAAGGCTTCCTCAGGGTGAAACCTGCACCAAGTAGTTAAGTAGCTATTCTCAATGCGATCAAAAGCCTGCTGATGTGAGTTTAAATCATTAATCGACATTGATAATCTCGTATTCATGGCTTATTTCCGCAGTTTTACCAAGCATTATTGACGCAGAACAGTATTTTTCAGTTGATAATTCTACTGCGCGTTTAACTTGAGCTTCTTTTAGATTTTTACCTGTTACTTTGTAATGCACATGGATTTTTGTGAAAACTTTAGGGATTTCTTCGCTACGTTCACTATCTATTTCAACCACACAGTCACGAATATCTTGGCGACCTTTTTTGAGCATTTGAATCATATCAAACGATGTACACCCGCCCATACCAAGGAGCAATAGCTCCATTGGTCTCATTCCAGTTCCATGCCCACCAATTTCTTCAGGACCATCCATGACGATAGTATGACCACTGCCAGACTCGCCAACAAATAGTAAATCTTCAGCCCATTTCACTCTTGCTTTCATGAATTTTATCCATATGATTTAAAAAATAACGTTAATTTTGCCATATTAACTTGATTGAAGGCAGAGTTAGTTTATTATTAGATGATATTTTGTTGTTTAGTAAGTGATCTTACTAAGTGAAATGAAGGGAAATAGATGGATTATTTGAAGCATAAAGCATTAGAAGAAGGCTTAGCTGATTTTTTTCGATGTTGTCATACGAAAACTTATCCAGCGAAGTCCATCTTGATTCGCCCTGGTGATTCTGCAGACACTCTCTATTACTTGCGTGAAGGTTCAGTTTCCATAACAATGGAAAATGAAGAGGGTGAAGAGCTCATTTTTGCTTATTTAAATCAAGGAGATTTTTTAGGTGAAATTGGTTTATTTACAAATGTAGAGAGCCGTGGCGTTACAGTGCGTGCTCGTACAGATTGTAAGATGGAAGAAATCACTTACCAACAAATAAACCTTTTAGCTGAGACTCAGTTAAAAGCGTGTTATCCGACCTTATTGAAATATATCGCAGAACATATGGCAAAACGAATATTATCTGCAACTCGTAAAGCGGGTGACTTTGCTTTTCTTGATGTTGCGGGTCGTGTTACGGCTGCACTTTATGAAATGGCTGAACAACCTGATGCGATGAAACACGAAGAAGGTGTACAGATTAGAATTACACGACAAGAAATTAGCCGAATGGTCGGCTGTTCGCGTGAAATGGCGGGGCGTGTATTAAAAGATCTGCAAAACCAAGGCTTAATTTGGGCGCATGGTAAAACGATGATCATCTATGATAAAGATCACCAAAAATCAAGCTTACATCTTAGCTAAACAGTGAACTCAATTGTGCACCAGGATCATCTGCTCGCATAAAAGCTTCACCGACAAGAAATCCATTAACACTATGTTCACGCATTAATGCTACATCAGCCGATGTGTGAATACCGCTCTCAGTGATAACTGTATGGTTTTCTGGAATTAGTCCTAGTAAGTCTAGTGTCGTATCTAAACTTGTTTCAAATGTACTTAAATTACGATTATTAATACCTATCAAAGGCAGATTGAGCATTAATGCGCGTTCAAGTTCTGCTAAATCGTGAACTTCAACTAAAACATCCATTCCTAATTGCATCGCAAGGTCAGAGAGCTCAAGTAATTGTTCATCATTCAAACATGACACGATGAGTAAAATACAATCAGCAGAAATAGCGCGAGCTTCAAATACTTGATAAGGGTCAACAATAAAGTCTTTACGAATCACAGGAAGCGAACACGCTTCGCGTGCTTCTTGTAGATAAAACTCATGGCCTTGGAAAAAATCATGATCTGTTAAGACGGATATGCATGCTGCACCATGCTGTTCATAGCTTTTCGCAATCTCAGCAGGAATAAAATTTTCACGCAATAAACCTTTGCTAGGGGATGCCTTTTTAATTTCAGCAATAACTGCGGCTTGGCCGGCATTAATTTTTGCTTCAATAGCGGTGACAAAACCACGTGGTTCATCTGCTTTTTCAGCTACTTGAATTAATTGCAGCTGAGACACCTTTTCTTTACGTTCTGCGATCTCTTCATATTTACGTTGAATGATTTTTTTTAAGATATCTGGCGTATCAGTCATGTTTAAGTCTTTATTTTATGAGTTACTACAAGCAATAAGCGCATTAAGTTTTTCTTGTGCTTTACCACTATCAATAATTGTTTGTGCTTGTTTGATGCCATCAGCAAGTGTTTCTGCTAGATCAGCCGCATAGATTGCTGCACCGGCATTGAGGGCAACAATATCACGAGCTGCACCTAATTTTCCGGCAAAGATATCCTCAATGATTGCGAGGCTTTCTTGTGCATTATTAACAGCTAATTGGCTAATATCACAACGTGTTAAACCGAAATCTTCAGGTTGAATAGTGTAGTTTGAAATTACACCATCTTTAAGTTCTGAGACAGAGCTGTTTGAACCAATACTAATTTCATCCAAGCCATCATCAGCATGAACAATAAGCACATGTTTGCTACCTAGTTCTTTTAGAACATGTGCCATGGGTTCAACCCATTTTTTATCAAACACACCTAATACTTGGTTAGGCGCTTGAGCAGGGTTAGTTAATGGACCTAGAAGATTAAAAACAGTGCGTACAGCCATTTCACGACGAGGACCAATAGCAAATTTCATTGCACCATGATGTTTCTGTGCAAACATGAAACCAACACCAACTGTATCAACACAGTGTTTAACTTGTTCGGGAGTGATCTCAAGATTAACGCCTGCGGCTTCTAATACGTCAGCACTGCCTGAACTACTACTAATTGAACGGTTACCATGCTTGGCTACTTTGGCACCCGCTGCGGCAACGACAAATGCACTAGCTGTTGATACATTGAATGTACTTGCACCATCGCCACCTGTTCCACAGGTATCAACAACATGGTCGCCAGAAATATCAACGGGCGTTGCTAAGCCTCGCATTACTTTTGCAGCAGCTGCAATTTCAGTGATTGTTTCACCTTTCATTTGCAAGCCAACTAAAAAACCACCAATTTGAGCAGGGGTCGCTTCACCCGTCATAATTTGTTTCATGACAGCTGCCATGTCATCACTAGATAGGTCTTGCTGTTGTATTACAGCATTGATAGCACTGGGTAAATTCATGACAAACCTCTAACGATCAAGAAAGTTTTTAAGCAAAGCATGACCTTGTTCAGTCAAAATTGATTCAGGATGAAACTGTACACCTTCGATAGGCAATGTTTTATGCTCAATACCCATGATTTCATCCATACTGCCATCGTCATTTTGAGTCCAGGCTGTTATTTCAAAACAATCTGGCAATGATTCTTTATTAATCACTAAGGAATGATAACGTGTAGCGACAACAGGGTTGTTTAGACCTTTGAATACGCTAGTATCATTGTGATAGATAGGAGATGTTTTACCATGCATGATTTCTCGAGCATGAATAATCTCACCACCAAATGCTTGGCCAATAGACTGATGGCCTAAACATACCCCTAAGATTGGTTTCTTACCTGCAAAATGTTTAATGACTTCGAGTGAAACACCTGCTTCATTAGGAGTACAAGGACCTGGAGAAATGACGATCTTTTCAGGATCTAAGGCTTCGATTTCTTCAATTGAAATTTTATCATTACGATGAACATGTACATCCGCACCTAGTTCACCAAAATACTGAACAAGGTTATAGGTAAATGAGTCGTAATTATCTATCATTAAAAGCATGATTGAGTTCTACTTATGTTGACTATGACTAGAGACATCAAGTCCAGCTTCTGCCATAGCGACAGCGCGGAAGACGGCTCGTGCTTTATTCATTGTTTCTTGCCATTCCATTTCTGGTACAGAATCATAAACAATACCTGCACCGGCCTGAATGTTAAGCATATTATCTTTAATTACTGCTGTACGGATAGCAATGGCTGTATCCATATTACCCGACCATGATAGATAACCTACGGCACCCGCATAAACGCCACGTTTAACGGGTTCTAATTCATCAATAATTTCCATTGCACGCACTTTGGCGGCACCGCTAACCGTTCCTGCAGGGAAGGTTGCTCGTAAAGCATCGATGCAAGTCATATCAGGAACAACTTGTCCGGTAACGTTAGAAACAATATGCATAACATGAGAATAACGTTCAACAATCATTTTTGTAGTTAGTTTTACAGTACCAATTTGGCTGACTCGTCCGGCATCATTTCGGCCTAAATCAATGAGCATAAGATGTTCTGCCAATTCTTTAGGATCTGCTAGTAAGTCTTGTTCGAATGCAAGATCTTCTTCAGCTGTTTTGCCTCGTGGCCGTGTACCAGCAATAGGACGAACAGTGACTTCATCATCTTCCATTCGTACTAAAATCTCGGGTGACGAACCAACAATATGGAAGTCTTCTAGATTAAGGTAATACATATATGGAGAGGGGTTCAGTGTTCTTAACGCACGGTATAAATCCATCGCTTGAGCTGAGAAAGGGATTGATAATCGCTGTGACAATACGACTTGCATGATGTCGCCATCAGTAATGTATTGTTTTGCTTTTTCTACGGCATCAATAAAACCATCATGAGTAAAACCAGAAACGAAGTCATCTTCATTAACTTTCTTGCCCGTTTTAGATGAGCTGTATTTTGGCGTAGCTGTTCTTAAATGACTTGTTAATGTATCTAGGTTTTTTTGTGCATTTTGTAATGCATTATCTGTGCTTGGATCAGCATGAACAATTAAAAATAATCGACCACTTAGATTATCAAAAACAATTAAATCATTAGATACCATTAATAAGATATCTGGACAGCCTAATGGATCTGGATTTGGACAATCACCTAAGCGAGGTTCGACATAGCGAACTGTGTCGTAACCAAAGTAACCAACTAGACCACCATTAAAACGAGGTAGATTATCTAAATCAGGTACTTTATATTGCTGTTTGAAAGTTTCAATCCATGATAATGGATCAGTAGATGTCGTTGTTTCGATGACATCACCATTATGTTTAACTTCAATATCTTGGCCCGTAATTCGAACAATTGTTTCGCAAGGTAAACCGATAATTGAATAACGGCCCCATTTTTCACCACCATGTACTGACTCTAAAAGATAAGAGTAGGGTGCATCAGCTAATTTTAGATAGGTGCTTAAAGGCGTATCTAAGTCTGCTAATACTTCACGGGCAATAGGTATGCGGTTATAGCCTTGCTCGGCTAATTGGTCAAATTCAGCTTGGTTCATCGTGATTATCTAAAATAGGCTTTTAAGTTCTGCAAATGTATCAATTACAACATCAGGATTGGCTGTACGAATATCAACACCATGGTTATAGCCATAAGTCATACAGACAATAGCAAACCCAGCTGCACGAGAGGCTTTAACATCACTAATAGAGTCACCAATCATCATGGCATTCTCAGGTTTAACATTAAAGAATTCTGCCCCGTGCAATAAAGGAGCAGGGTGAGGTTTCTTGAAAGGCAAAGTATCACCACTAATAACAATTTCAAAAAAGTCGAATAAACCTAAGTCTTTTAAAATCTTTAAGGTGAATTGCTCATCTTTATTGGTCACACAACCAAGACGGATACCTTGATCTTTTAACCACTGAAGACCTTCGATGACTGATGGATATAACTGGCTGCGCTTACTCGCATTATCAGCATAAAGCTCCATGAAGATAGGTGCCGCTTTAGCAAAATCTGCATCACTAGGTTCGCCATCAAGTTGATCGATAAGCGCACGCTGTATTAAACGAGGCACACCATTCCCAACCCAATTCCGAACCTTGGCTTCACCACGAACAGGCATGTCTAATGCCTTCATGGTTTCATCAACACACCAAGCTAGATCAGGCACGCTATCAACTAGCGTGCCGTCCAGATCAATCAGCACCATTTCTGGTTTTTTTAAAGTAGTCATTGCTGTGAGCTTAAACGTTAGCTTTAGCTAATTCAGCACGCATTGCTGCAACAACTGTTTCGTAGTTGTTTGGATCGTTATCATTTTTAGCTCCGAATAATGCAGAACCAGCAACGAATGTACGTGCACCAGCTTCAGCAATTTCACGGATATTATCCACTTTTACGCCGCCATCAATTTCAAGATCGATGTCATAACCACTTTCATCAATCATTTTGCGCGCTTCACGTAATTTTTCTAATGTGTGCGGGATAAATGATTGACCACCAAAACCAGGGTTAACTGACATTAATAAGATGCGGTCTACTTTATCAAGAACATGGGCAGCTAAAGATAATGGTGTTGCAGGGTTAAATACTAAACCTGCTTTACAGCCTTCAGCTTTAATTAATTGTAATGTGCGGTCGATATGATCTGATGCTTCTGGGTGAAATGTAATGAATGTTGCGCCAGCTTTAGCAAAGTCAGGAATGATACGATCAACAGGTTTAACCATTAGATGTACATCAATTTCATGTGTTACACCATGTTTACGTAATGCATCACACACTAGTGGACCGATCGTTAGGTTAGGCACGTAGTGGTTATCCATAACATCGAAATGAACGATGTCAGCACCTGATGCTAATACATTATCAACTTCTTCACCTAAGCGGGCAAAGTCTGCAGAAAGGATAGATGGAGCAATTTTAAATTCAGCCATGATATTCACTCTTTAAAAAGGTTAAGGTAGATAGTTCTGAGTTAAAACACGATACTTTACCGCATGTGATTGTTTTTTTCAGCTTTTGTAATTATCTGTAGCTGATTATACTAAGCAGACATTGTTATTTTTACATTATTTTTAAGGAGAGTTTGGTGGGGCAATTCAAAACTGTTTGGCTAAGCCTGCTCATGATTGGTTTATTACCATTTTCTGTTCTAGCAGAAGGTGAAGATATTCCTGCTGGGACTGAGGCGTTAAATGAAGAAAAAACTAATAATCGAATATTACGACAGACAAATACTGTAAAAGGTTATCAGCCACTCACAGTTGCAGGACAAGAAATTGAAGCTGCCTATATTGAAGAAACATTAGGTGAGCGCCATGGTGCTATTGTTTTGTTACATGATCAAGGTGAACGATTTGAAAGCGAAGGTGTTATAACACCACTACGACACGGTTTAGCTGAACATGGTTGGTCGACATTGACACTGACATTTGATTATCCTTACGAACCAAAGATCCTATTGTCGGTTGCTGATGCTTCAAATGCACAAGAACAAGTTCCAGAAGAAGCGACAACGGAGCAGGATAAGGATGAATCATCAACAGAAGAAAATTCTCAGGAAGGTTCGGTATTACCACCTGTATCTAATCAAGAGCGGATACAAGCAGCCTTAGCCTTTTTGCAAGCAAAAGATATTAAGCGAATTATATTTATTGGTCATGGTGCCGGTGGTGATTTAGCGATTGAATTATTAGACACTATTAAAATGCCCGTTTCTGCATTAATTTTAGTCGGCGCGACGGCATTACCAGAAAATGATACTTTTAATGGGTTTGATTTTCCGATACTTGATATATATGGTTCTAATGATCTGGATGCTGTTCCAGATGCCGTTCAATATAGAAAGGTAATAATGAAACGGATTAACAATACATTGTATGAGGTTCGTCGTATCGAAGGTGCAGACCATATATTCTTGGGATTAAGCGCTACATTAGTATCGACAGTCAATGGGTGGTTACGTAGACACTTTGTTGAGCAGGCAGATAATTAAAAATGAGACTCTATTATGATGGTTTAGTCGTACATCAAGCGCAATCTGACGATGGTGTGATTGAAGTTGTTGACTTAGGTGATACGCGTTCATTACATTTTGGAACCTTTCCACGCCAAAGTAGTATGTCATTACGAACACCCCATACACTTGAATTAAGTTATACCGAAGCGATGATGGCATGTCTGCTATTAAACTCGAAACCAGAAAGAGTGTTGGTTGTTGGCCTAGGAGGCGGTTCATTAGTAAAGTTTTTACTACATCACTTTCCTGAGTGTCATATTGATGTTATTGAATATCGCCAAGATGTTGTTGATGTTGCTCATAGTTACTTCCATGTACCGAAAAATGATCCACGATTAAATATTCATGTTGGTGATGGTTATTTATTTGTACAAGAACGTTATTATCAAGCAGATACTAGTTATGATTTATTACTTGTTGATGCTTATGATCATATTGGAATGTCTGCTAGTGTTGGTGTGCAAGCCTTTTTTGATGCCTGTGCAGGCTTATTAACAGCGACAGGTGTAATGAGCATTAATCTCTGGGGTAGTGACCGACCTTTATTTAATCAAACGATGAGTCGGATTAATCAAAGTTTCGAAGGCCGTTCAATGATTTTACCTGTAAAAAACAAGGGTAATGTAATTGGCTTAGCCATGATGCAAACAGTGTCCAATGCCGCATTGAAAAAATTAAAACACTCAGTTGAACAACAAGAAATAGAGCTTAGTATTAATCTACCCACATCATTACATAACTTGATCAGGCAAAACCGATCATTAATAAATAGGTTATTCGCATAATGATGAGTTCGCCATTGCTGATATTAGGCGTGTTGTTAGTCACGGGCCTACTACTAAGCCTTGTCGCTTCACGTTTTAATTTTCCCCGTATCGCAGCTTATGCTATCGCAGGCTTAATTTGGTCAGAAGATTTATTAGGCGGTGTATTTGATTTTGATATCGCACCATGGTCATATTCACTCACTACAGTGGCATTAGCTATTATTGCTTACGCTATCGGTGGTTCGGTAACGACAGAACAATTACGCAGATTAGGTCGTGTCATTACTTTTTGTACCGTGGGAGAATCCTTAGGCGCGGTGCTAGCTGTCACTTTGGCAGTTTATTTTTATCAGCCAGTCATAGAAGGTCCGGTTTGGGTATTAGCAATAGTCTTAGGTGTATTGGCTGCAACAACTGCACCTGCAGCTACGGTAGCCGTTATTCATCAATATCGTGCAAAAGGTCCGTTAACGACGACATTATTAGGTGTGGTCGCCCTTGATGATATATTTGGTATTATTCTGTTTTCATTGATGTTGGTATTAGTGGCTGGGGCAAGTCTAAGTGAAGCGGTTTTAAGCTCAGGAGTTCATGTTGTTGGTGGCCTTGCTCTTGGTAGTGTGATGGGTTTGTTATTGGCTTTCTTTGGTAACAAAGTTCGCAAGCAGACTTTTTTCTTACCTATGGTCTTAAGTGCAATATTATTGAGTCAAGGTATCGCCGAGATATTACATGTTTCGCCATTATTAACAGCAATCAGCTTAGGTTTTAGTGCTCGCTCAGTTTATCAGGCCGGTGGAGAACGCTTATTTGAACCTGTTGAATATTTAGAAGAGTTAGTTTTTATTATCTTCTTTACCCTAGCAGGCGCACACTTTAAATTATCAGTATTTATGCAAGGTATCGACTTAATTGTTATTTATGTTTTCGCTCGCATTATAGGAAAACTGTTAGGTATTTATATTGCTGCGAGAGTAAGTTCTGCGCCTGAAACGGTACGACAATACCTAGGTTTTGGTGTTGTCCCTCAAGCTGGAATTGCAATTGGTCTCGCATTAGCCTTGTTAAATAGGCCAGAGTTACAAGACATCGCTTTATTGGTTCTTAACGTCATTTTGGCAAGCACGTTGATCTATGAAATTGTAGGGCCTATGGCAACACGATATGCACTTGTTAAAGCTGGGGAGACGAGACAATGACAGAACAAGATTTTGCCAAAATATCCGTTTCTGAATGGCTCAAGCAGTATCCGGAGCTCCCCCTTGTTGTGGCTGCAGGTGCAACAATGAATGAGGTGGCCAATCTGTTATTAAAAGAAAACAGCCGAGATGCTTATATCCTAGATGGCGATAATAAGGTAAAAGGGCATTTAAGTTTCGGCAATGTTACCAACCACTTGTTGTCAGAACATCTTCCTATACACACGCATCGACAATTATTTTCTCGGGTGACGGAACCTACTGCTGAAGAGATTATGGATCCGCATTATACTTATGCGCGTTGTGACGAATCATTATGCGAGGTAATTCATCGACAATTAGAGCGTGATGTCGATACACTCGTTGTTTTAGATGATGATGATACATTAATCGGCTCAATAAAATTGAGAGAGTTAGTGGCGGAAAGTTTGAAATGAGATCATTTTTAGCAATCATAATATTGGCTTGTTCTATTTCGACTCCAGTTTTGGCTAGTGAGGATATCGAGTTACTTGTACTGCGGTCGCAACATAAATTAGTAGTCAAGAAAAATGGCGTGACCTTACGTACTTTTAAAGTCGCTTTCGGTAGTGGTGGAAAAAAAGCGAAGCTTCGTGAAGGTGACCACACGACACCAAAAGGTAAATATCAAATAAATAGAGTTAGAGATAGTGGGCGTTTTCATGTGTTTATACATCTGAATTATCCAAATAAAGACGATGCCAAGCGAGCACTTAAAAATCATTCAATTAGTCACCAGGAATATAGAGACATTGTTTATGCACTGGATACAGGCCGTCTACCTCCACAAAACACGGCATTGGGCGGTGATATAGGTTTGCATGGCATTGGTCTTGAAACGAAAGATAAATTAGAAATTCATCAGATTGCTGATTGGACACAAGGCTGTATTGCGATGAGAAACCATGAAATTGAAGAGTTAAGTCGTTATATCGATGTCGGAACCTCAATTACTATCATTGATTAATTCTTGAGTATTTTAATTGGTTATTTGTTAAAATGCTTAATTAATTCGACCTGTTTGTCACTTTGAGGCTTTATGCAATCTGCTCCTGATCTTTTTTCCTCTCGCAAGTTTTGGGCTCACCGTTTTGGTGTGGCACCACAATTACCGATGTCTCGCGAAGAGATGGATGAACTTGGCTGGGATTCATGTGACATTATTCTAGTGACAGGCGATGCCTATGTCGACCATCCTAGCTTTGGTATGGCGCTAATCGGTCGATTATTAGAATCACAAGGATTTCGTGTAGGAATTATTTCTCAACCCGACTGGTTAAGTACGGATGATTTCAAACAGCTAGGTGAACCAAACTTATTCTTTGGTGTTACTGGCGGTAATATGGATTCGATGGTTAACCGCTATACATCAGATCGACGAATTCGAACTAATGATGCTTATACGGCAGATGGAGAGGGTGGTAAACGTCCAGACCGTTGTGTTGTGCCGTATAGTCAACGTTGTCGTGAAGCCTATAAAGGCGTGCCAATCATTATTGGTGGTATTGAAGCCAGTCTAAGACGCATCGCTCACTTTGATTATTGGTCTGAAAAAGTTCGCCGTTCAGTCATTATGGACGCGAAAGCAGATATCTTGGTTTATGGTAATGGCGAACGTCAAGTTGTTGAAATTGCTCATCGTTTAGCACGTAAAGAAGATGTTAAAGCATTAACAGATATTCGTGGAACAGCCGTTATCACTAAACATGGTCAACGTGATGGCTGGTGGGAAAAAGATTCAAGTAGTGTTGATGTGCCTGGCAAAATGAATGCGCCTATTGACCCTTATCAAATGAAGACAAGCAGTTCATGTGATTCAGATAGTGAACAGGCAAAACAACAAAATAAAACAGCAGATGGTGCACAGATCATTCACTTCAAACGAGCTGAAGTGCAAGATAAACAACACACTGTCATTCGCCTACCTGCTTATCAAGCAGTAAGAGAAGACAAAATATTATATGCTCATACATCGCGTATTTTGCATTTAGAAACAAACCCAGGCAATGCCTTTGCCTTAGTTCAGCAACATGGTGAGCGTGATGTTTGGTTGAACCCACCACCAATTCCATTGACGACAGAAGAAATGGATGGGGTATTTGATTTGCCATATACACGCGTGCCCCACAAACAATATGGTAAGAAAAATATCCCCGCCTTTGAAATGATCCGTTTTTCGGTCAATATTATGCGAGGCTGTTTTGGTGGTTGTACTTTCTGTTCTATTACAGAACATGAAGGTCGAATTATTCAAAGCAGATCAGAAGATTCAATTATTAAAGAAGTTGAAGCAATTCGGGATACAACACCGGGGTTTACCGGCGTTATTTCTGATTTAGGTGGTCCAACAGCCAATATGTATCGTCTGGCCTGTAATGATAAAAAAATTGAGTCCAGTTGCCGCCGTTTATCGTGTGTCTACCCAAGCATTTGTAAAAACTTAGGCACTGACCACACACCGCTGATAAACCTTTATAAGCGTGCTAGAGCATTACCAGGAATTAAGAAGGTCCTAATTGCATCGGGTCTACGCTATGACTTAGCAGTATTATCTCCTGAATATGTGAAAGAACTAGTGACTCATCATGTCGGTGGCTACTTAAAAATAGCACCAGAGCACACGGAAGATGGCCCACTTGAGCATATGATGAAACCCGGAATTGGTACTTATGATGCCTTTAAAGCTATGTTTGATAAATATTCAAAAATGGCGGGTAAAGAGCAGTATTTGATACCTTATTTTATTGCTGCGCATCCAGGAACAACAGATAAAGATATGTTGAATCTGGCTATCTGGCTGAAACGGAATGGTTTCCGAGCTGATCAAGTGCAAGCTTATTTACCATCCCCAATGTCTGCAGCTGCCGCTATGTATCATTCAGGTAAAAACACCTTAAGAAAAGTGAAGCGTAAAGGTGGTGATATTACGGTACCTAAAGGGATTAAAGTAAGACGTCTACATAAGGCTTTTTTACGCTACCATGATCCTGAAAACTGGCCTATGTTGCGTGAAGCATTGCAAAAGATGGGGCGAGCAGACTTAATTGGTAATGGTAAAAAACACTTGATTCCTACATGGCAGCCAGCTGGAACAGGCGGTCAAGGTGAAGGTAAGCGGTTCAGTGCTAGAAGCAATAGCTCGAGTGCTAATAAACCGGCTCAAAAAGGCAAACGATTCCAAACGCAACATGTACGTCCCGCAGCGAAAGCTAAACCCGCTAAAAAAAGGCGTCGTTAGTATCAGCCAATTGATATAGTCGGTTAAATTCGTCTTCAAGACTGTTATCAGGAATATCTTGTCCAGCACGACTATACCAATAATTGGCATTGCTGAGGTCACCTTCTTCACGGTGTAAATAACCGTGTACCAGGCTGGCTAGTTCATCATGTTGTTCTTGGATTAAACTGTGAGCGCATTCCCAGTCACCTTGTGCTGCAAGGTCGAGTGCTTGAATATGTTCTATTGCCATGTCTTCATCTCTCATAAACTGCTCCATCTAATAATAGCAGACCCGCAATAAGCCCCATAGGTGATGTGATGATCATAAAACTCAATAGCATGAGTTCACGTACTACAAAGATGGCATCAATAAGATATGACATAGATTTTCTCCTTCGACATTGATGGATTGAATTATAATTAGCGATTATTACGATTAAATGAAGATTTTGTGACCAAATAATGAATATTCTTGCTTTAGATACATGTACTGAATCATGCTCTGCAGCTTTGCTTTATGAAAGTGAACTGTTTGAACAACATGAAATGACGCAACGCGGGCATTCAGACCTTATTTTAGGAATGATGGATGCTCTTTTTAAACAAGCAGGAACAACTATTTCAACAGTTGATGCTGTTGCTTTTGGTCGTGGCCCAGGCTCTTTCACGGGTGTTCGAGTCGGAGTCGGTGTAGCGCAAGGCATTGCATTTGCTCGTGATATTCCCGTAATACCTGTGTCTACCTTACTTGCTGTTGCACAAGATGCGGCCGATAAATTGGATGTTGATTATATTGCTGTTGCGATGGATGCACGGATGGGGGAGATTTATTGTGCAAGTTTTCAGCGCAAAAATGGCATCGTAGAGCTGCTTGATTCAGAACGTGTTTGTCCGCCAGAACAATTTAAACCTAATAGTGAGCAACAGTGGCTTGGTGTGGGTACTGGCTGGCGAGAATATGACGCTATTTTACGCGATAATTTTGCAGGGAGTTTAGCAAATGTTTCCGTTGAACATTACCCAAATGCATCGATCATCACAAAATTAGCACTAATTGAAGCTAATGCTGGACGTATATTACCAGCAGAGCAAGCATTACCAGTCTATTTACGAGACAATGTTGCTAAGAAAAAAGCTGATCAGAAAAAATGAGTCAATCAGATTCAATTTACGCATCTCCACTTGATGATTTGATCGACTTTCGTTTTGATGAACGTGTGGTTGATGTCTTTCCGGATATGATTCAACGATCTGTTCCCGGTTATGCCACAATTATTTCTTCAATCGGTATTTTTGCTGCGAAATACGCCCAAGAAAATAGTCATTGTTATGATTTAGGTTGTTCTTTAGGCGCTGTTACCTTGTCGATGCGGCAGCGAATCAAACAAGAAAACTGTGACATTATTGCGGTTGATAACTCACCTGCCATGATTGAAAGAGGAAAAAAAATATTAACTTCTGACCAGTCATCAACTATTCCTGTGAATATGATCTGTGCTGATATTAATGATGTCGAAATTAAAAATGCATCCGTTGTGGTGATGAATTTTACCTTGCAATTTATTCCACTCGAAAAGCGACCAGCATTGATTAAACGTATCTATGACGGCTTAAAGCCTGGCGGTGTTCTTATTTTATCGGAAAAAATTGCTTTTGATGAATCAGAACAGCAGGAATTTCAAATAGATATTCACCACGATTTTAAACGAGCTAACGGCTACAGTGATTTGGAAATAAGTCAAAAGCGTACAGCATTAGAAAATGTATTAATTCCTGAAACAATTTCTAGTCATCAACAACGTTTGTCAGATGCTGGCTTTAGTTTTAGTGATGTTTGGTTTCAATGTTTTAATTTTATCTCATTGGTGGCTGTTAAATGAACCCATATCAATCGCTATATGCAAAACTGGATGAAATGGACTTATCTGATTGGTCTCAAACGTTACGGCAGATAATCCCAGAAAAACTCGCTTCAGATGGTGGTCATGGCAAAATGACTGGCTGGAGAGCAGCGCTTAATGCCTTGCCACAGATAAAACCTTCACATATTGAACTCAAAGATAATATACAAATTGGTGATAATGTTGATTTGTTAGATATTGATCGCGATGACGTTATCGAACAGCTCCAACAGTTCCATCCGTGGAGAAAAGGCCCTTATCAACTTTTTGGCATCGACATTAATACTGAATGGCGATCTGATTGGAAATGGGATCGTGTTCTGCCGCATATCCAGCCTTTAAAAAATAGAAAAGTACTTGATATCGGTGGTGGTAATGGCTACCATGGCTGGCGAATGTTAGGAGAGGGTGCTGAACTTGTTTTAGGCATCGATCCAACCTTGGTTTTTGTTATGCAATATCATGTGATGCAAAAATACCTTGGTGATCTGAATCATTATGTCTTACCCATTGGTATTGAAGATTTACCAGAAAATTTAAGCTGCTTTGATACTGTTTTTTCAATGGGAGTGTTATATCACCGTCGTTCTCCCTTAGATCATCTATATGAATTAAGATCTTGCCTACGATCTGGTGGTGAACTTGTATTAGAAACGCTGGTGATCGAAGGTGAGGAAGGTACTGTATTGATGCCAGAAGGCCGTTATGCAAAAATGCGTAATGTGTGGTTCTTTCCAACCATTGCGACGATGGAACTATGGCTAAGACGTTGTGGTTTTAAAAATGTATGCTGTGTCGATGTTTCAACAACAAGTCTTGATGAACAAAGGGCAACAGAGTGGATGACGTTTGAATCATTGGCTGATTTTTTAGACCCAGAAGATATTACTAAAACGATAGAAGGTCATCCAGCACCAAGAAGGGCGGTCTTTACAGCAACTGCACCATAAATTTTAAGCAAAAAAAAGCCATGAAAACAATCATGGCTTTTATGTTCAGCTGAAAATACTGAATAGAATAAATACTATTTAATAGAGATTTGTTCTAATTGAGCAATCCAACTGCCATTGTAATTCATGCATGCATTAAGATCTTGCTGTTCAGTTTTTGAACTATGCTTAACAACTAATTTATAGGCCACACAAGGACGCTGTTCAAAGCTGAAGTGTTGGCCAATAACGATATCGTAATGTGTCGTTGTATCGATGTTGTACCAAGAATCAGCACCACCTGTTGGTTGAGATGCTAGAATTTTTTGAGTCTTGTTTAAGTCGATAATTGTCATCGCTGTATCTGAATCAATACCTGCTTCAACACCAGCAAGTAACTCTATAGGAGACTCTGCAGCGTTAACACTCATTGATAAAGTGGCAGTAAATAAAGCAGTTGTTAGTAATTTTTTCATTTTTATCCATCCTGTGGCTTTTTTATGAGTACAGTGCATAGAATACAGAGTGGGTGAAAAAATAGAGTGAGTGATAAGTCCTTTTTTATCAGGAGTTTATTCCTGATATATATGACAGTACTGTAACAATTGCATTGAAATAAAAAGCCCAATGGTGATTCAACATTGTTTTTTTATCTTATAGCGTTGCGCCATGCTATTTAGGATTATTGTCAGCGTATATTAAAAGTATTAATATTAATAAAGTTAATACTTCATCTGAAATTTTGCTTATGGAATAATTTATGTTTACAAATCTTAAACTCGTCACTATTACCAGAATTTTCTCAATTCTTATGGTAATGACTTCAATTACAATTATTGTTAGTGCTTTTTTTGTTGAAAAACATATTGTTGTTATTAATGACACTTGGGAACTTTACCAAACCGATCTTAGTGAAAAAGCGCGTCTTGAAGGAGCCTTACATAGGGCGATAGGTTATGGCGGTGTAATTCATGAGTTTAAGAACTATATTTTACGAGGTGAAGATAAATATAAGAGGCATGCAGAATTAAAAATAGGGGCGGCTATCGCTATTTTAGAACAATATAGAATTCTAGAATTAACAACTGCAGAAAAGGTGGCTATTGAAGATATTCTTAGTGTTTTAGAGTCCTATGACAGCGCGCTTATAAGTACACAAAACATGTTGAACCAAGGTCATAACATCACTAATATAGATCAGAGCGTAAAAATTGATGACCAACCGGCACTACGAGGTTTAAAATCCCTTCGCCAAGAAGTTGTTTCAAGCCAGAATAAGAATCATGCATTAAGTAAAAGTCGTCTTGTGGCAGATTTACGATCAGCATTAGGCTATGGCGGCATGATTCATCAGTTTAAAAATTATATTCTCCGTCATAATGATGTTCATGGTGATGACGTGAAAGAAGCGGTACAGCTTAATGATATCAAAGCAGCAATAAAATCAACACAATATGCGATTTACCAATATCGAGAAATTAGCCCAACAGAAGTAGAAACACTAGCACTTAATGATATCGAATCAACTATATCTCAGTATCTAAGCAATTTAGAAAACATTCATGATCTAATAAAACTGAATAATGATATAAAGAATCTTGATCAGGCGGTTAAAGTTAATGATGCACCTGCATTACGTGGTTTACAATTATTGGATAGTGAGATAAGTCAGCAACTGACTCTTCGATCAACAGACGTTTCTCATTCATTAGCACTCGTCGGAAAAGCGATTTCATTAGGGAAGTGGACGAGTATTATTACTGTTCTTGTTGTGATGATTATTGCCATTATATTGGTTCGTTACGCTGTTATTCAGCCAATCACAAGGCTGATAAAAAATATGAGTAGCTTGGCTGAGAATAAGCTGGATACCGAAATAACCGACCATAATATGCACAATGAAATTGGCCAAATGGCAAGTACAGTATTGATCTTTAAAGACAATATGATAAGTCAGAAACAATCTGAGCGCGCTTTGGCTAAGGCGAATCAAGGATTAGAACAACAGCTACAAGATAATAAGCAATTACGGCAACAGTCCGAAGAACAAACAAATAAAGCGCTATTGATGTCTGAATATATGATTGAAGCACGTAATGCTTCTGAACAGGCAATGGCAAAAGCGGAATCGGATGAATTGTTTGTTAGTTCAGTATTAAATGCAGTTAGAGATGGCATTATCACGATCAGTGCCGAGGGGATAGTAGAAATATTCAATCCTGGAGCAGAAGATATATTTGGCTACAAATCATTTGAGGTGATGGGGAAGAACATTTCTATGTTAATGCCTGAGCCGGATAAAAGTCAGCATGATAGTTATTTACAAAAGTTTTTAAATGGTAAATCAAACCGTGATCAATCATTGATTTTAGAGCAAATTGGCCAGCGGAAAAATGGAGAAACATTTCCTATAGCAATATCACTTAATACTATAAAAATTGCTGATGAAATTAAAATAACAGGAGTAATTCGTGATGTAACTGAGCGTAAAAAATGGGAAGAACAGATCCAACGCTTGGCAATGACCGACCCATTAACTGGCTTAGCAAATAGACATCAATATGAAATCTATTTGGAAGACGCAATAAAATATGTAAAACGCTTCAAAATGGATTTTGCACTAATCTTATTAGATCTGGATAAATTTAAACCCGTTAATGATACGTATGGGCATCCTATCGGTGATGAATTGTTAAAAAAAGTTGCTAAAACCCTACTTACTTGTTGTCGAGAAGTTGATAAAGTGGCTCGATTAGGAGGCGATGAGTTTGCCATAATACTTTATGGCATAAAGAGTCCAGAAGATGCTGTAATACCAGCCCAAAAGATAATCGATCAGTTATCAGTTCCTTTATTAATCGAAGGCCACAGGATTCAAATTGGTGCCAGCATGGGAATTAGCGTATACCCAACAGATAGCCAAGACATAGAAGAGCTCCAACGCATGGCAGACGAAGCCCTATACCTTTCTAAAGAAGAAGGTCGAAATACCTATCGGTTTTACAGTAAGATATCAGCGTAATAACAAAAAGGCTTAGATTCCTTGATTAAGGCTATTTCACAAACTTGCAGAAAGATCGGTAGCAATCTTTAATATTTTGTTTGATTGGAAAATAAACTGCCAACGTCGACCACCTTTTTGATGCCACAACATAGCTGCTCGAATGCCGGCAAGAAGAAGTGCTCGAACACGGTTCACATTATCAGCATATTGTAAAAAAGTGGGATCTCCGTGTACTTGAACTCGTGGTGATAATTCACTAATAGTACGGTGATACACATCAGCAAATCGTGCAATCACTTGTGGGTTATTGATATCCCCGAAATAATCAATTTGTTGTGGGATCTGGTCAATCTCACGGCCAATTAAATCCATCATTGCAGGACGTTTTGCCAAGCGACGCTCTAGGTGTAATAGGCTAATAACATAGCGAAGAAGTTGAACATCTTTTTTATCTTTATTTTTTGATAATTGATTATTAAGTTGTTTGATGCCTAATTTTAATTGTGATAAATCACCATAAACAGCTTCAGTATTAGGTGCATCTGTAGCAATCAGGCTACGAAGTAATGTTTCAAACTCAGCTTGATCAAGCTGACCTGTTTCTGCAATCTGTTGAACGAGTGTGACTGATTGTAATAATGCAGCCAGGGCAATGGTGCGGTCACGCTCTCTAGCACTGATACTCATGGATGAATGCCGGGTGCGTCAGTGCTAACAATAATACCGCCACCTAGGCAATCATCACCGAGATAAAAGACGACTGATTGTCCGGGAGTAACAGCACGTTGAGGCTGTTCAAACTCAACATGAATCAAACCATTTTCATCTTCAGTAATCGTACATTGTTGGTCTGGTTGGCGATAGCGTGTTTTCGCTGTGGCTTTACATGGAAGTGTTGGCGGCTGGCCAGCAACCCATGATAATTGTTCGGCTTTAAGGGAGTTACTGTGTAACCAAGGGTGGTCACCTTGAACAACATAGAGTATTTTCTTCTCCATATCTTTACCTGCAACAAACCAGGGTTCACCGGAACTATCTTTGCGGCCACCAATGCCTAGACCCTGACGTTGACCAAGGGTGTAATACATAAGACCTTGATGTTGACCAATGACTTCACCTTCAGGTGTTTGCATTTCACCAGGTTGGGCTGGAATGTAACGACCTAAAAATTCACGGAAACGTCGTTCACCAATAAAACAGATACCAGTGCTATCTTTTTTATCATGGGTAATAAATCCCGCTTCTTCGGCAATTCTGCGTACTTCAGGTTTAGGTAGTTCACCAAGAGGGAATAGTGTTCGAGATAATTGGTCTTGACCTAATGTATATAAGAAGTAGCTTTGGTCTTTATTATGGTCGAGACCTTTTAATAGGTGGAAACTACCATCACGTTCT
>Ga0105351_1000224_pt1 | contig 26725 bp, 28 predicted proteins | sample EN4Hudsemesocosm_FD_83662 | JGI IMG/M metagenome (GOLD analysis project Ga0105351, IMG submission 83662) | Methane-oxidizing microbial communities from mesocosms in the Hudson Canyon - EN4B Hudson Canyon | ecosystem: Environmental > Aquatic > Marine > Cold seeps | place: Hudson Canyon... | reverse complement strand
AGCTAACATTGCATAGCCTACTTCTGGAATCATCGGCATGTAAATACAAACACGATCACCTTTTTTAACACCACGCTCTTTTAAAAGGTTAGCAAAACGACAAACATGATCATGAAGTTCCTGATAGGTAACTTTTGCATCTTCTGATGGATCATCACCTTCCCAGATTATCGCTGTATCATCAGCTTTTGTTGCTAAGTGACGGTCAATACAGTTGTAGCTGACATTTAATTTTCCACCAGTGAACCAATTGACTTCAGATTCTTTAAAATTGATCTTACTTACACTATCAAAAGGCTTAGTCCAATCAATAAATTTCTTCGCCTGTTCGCCCCAAAATTCATTGGGTTGTTCAATAGATTGTTGATACATAGCATCATAGGTTGCCGCATCGATGTGGGTATGGGCTTTAGCTTTATCTGAAACAGGATAGAACTGCTGTAATTCGTTCATGCTTTGTCCTTTAATATTTTTAATAATTTATTTTAGCTTTAAAAGAAGATCAATCACCTTAACTCATTAACCAGTTAAAAGTATCAGTATGCTACTGAAAAATTGGTATTTAAATGATTTAAGGTAATTGCTCTATTTTTAATAATTGCTGACAGTCTACTCTTTTATTATCCTTGATTGCACCCTACCTTAGTCTTATTTATAGTTCAAAAACTTATAAGGATGAGGATAAAATAATGAAATAAATCTTCACGAGCAAAACGACAAATAACTTAGCATTTAAAATACAAAATGACAACGCTGTCAACAGTGAGTGTTAAAAGCTAAATTTCAATATCACAACTACATCTGCTATTGAATGGTTGGCGATAATTTAACGTCTAAATTTCTCACCTTGATATCTACACCTGAATCAATCAAATCTTTATAAAAGCCAAAGATGTCGCAACCTACAACTTGTTTACAAACAATGACATATTTCAATATTGATGGCTTATCACTCTGTAATGATGCCTGTTTAAGCCAATATAATGCTTGTTTAAAGTCTTTATCAACATACTGACCATTAATATACATTTCGGCTAGATTTAGCTGACCTTTGGCAAAGCCCAAATTAGCTGATTGACTAAAATAGTCATAGGCCGACTGTAAACTTGTTTCGAGTTTTGTTTCGTTAAGGAAGAGTAAGCCTTTAGTATTTTCCCTTTTGCCCGGCACAAATAAATCACTTTGATAACGATATTCGTATGGTTCAATGCCGTTGCCATACAATTCCTTTAATACAGGGCGTTTTGCCAAAGTTATAGCACCTGACTCATACATTGCTATAATTTCGTTATGAGTGAAATCATAACGTTTGGTTTGAAAGTAATCTTTAAATCTTAAATGGCCATAACGTATACTTTCTTTGATAATTTGCTCTCTGACATAATAAAAATCACTGTACAGCAAAGTAATTACATCTCCAGTGATATCAACCACTTTTGCTAAGCGATACTTTTCTCTTGGTCGTAAATTATCACTTAGTAATCGAAAGTCTAAAAAATAAAAGTCATCAATTTGTGGTGATGAAATTATTTCACTAGTTAAAACATCCTGCTGCTCTTGGCTCTCAAACCAAATATTCATTAAAATAATAGCTACAGTTACCATTAGAAGTAATATGGTTAGTCGACGGGTGACGAAGGTACTTAAAATACGGTGAGTAAAGAATGTAGATCTGTTAATTAAAATCATACTATAGTTTGTGCCTCAAACTTATTTTGCCTATTAAAGACAATTGTCTACATCAATAAACATGTAAAAAGGTTATTAGATTGAAGATATCAATTATTCTTAGTAACATCAAACCTATAGAGTTTTATATCCACTATTGTGAGTAAGCCAAAATAAATCATGAGTATTTCAACAATAATGTCTCGAGAGTTAATCACCTTAACTATTGATGATAGTCTGTATAAAGCTAAAACAATTTTCGAACTACATAAAATTCATCATATTTTAATCACTCATAATAATGTATTAACTGGTGTGATCACCGATAGGGATTTATATAAACACTTAAGCCCTGCTATTGGTACTGCAAAAGAGACCCACAAAGATATCGCTTCATTGCAAAAAAAAGTACATTTAATCATGAGTCGAAATTTAGTGACTGCAAAAGAAGACTTGTCACTCAATGAAGCTGTACTATTATTTTATGATAACCACATATCCTGTTTACCGATTGTTGACGATAAACGTCACACAATAGGTATTATTACATGGCGAGATATTTTAAAAATACTTGCAATACAATACAGAAAAAAACAAAAAGCTCATTAAGGGGAAAACAATGTTGAGAAATATTATTATCATAGGCTTATTATTAACCACATTACTAAACTCTACAGAGATAAATGCTAAAGAGATAAGTCCAGCCCGATTAAAACAACAAGTATTACTCGATCAACAATGTGAGAAAGATCGCCAAAAAGCTCTGGCACCAAGAAAAAAAGAAATATATCAAGAATGTCTAACCGTATTTAAAAAAAGTGAAGCTGTTTGTAAAGACGAAGCCTTTGTTTACAATGGCAACCGTATAAATGGAGCGCCACTTTTTTATGAAAAACCGTCTTGTGTAAAAGCGTTTAACTATCGAAAAGAGACCGAGAAAGAACTTGGACAATATAGATAATGACGGTCACAAATCACTTAAGTTATTCACTAGGCGATAAAATGATAAAAACAAACTCCTCAGTTTTAAATAATTTTCCTGGTACGTTGATCTCTTTGATATTTCTAATATTAATTACAACGTTTTACAGTAATGAACTTAGCGCTAAAACTTATAAAACTACGACCACGGGCGATGTTAACGTTGATAAAGATGAACTAGATTTTGCCTTACTTCCCCTCACCAAAGACGAAGTTGAAGTTGAAGTATTTGCTTGGTTAAAGTTATTAAAAGAAAAAGCGACAATCGTTAGTGAAGCTGAAATTTGGGTAAGTAAAAAGCAAAAAAGCATTCTTGCTGCACAAGAAATATCAGACATAAGTGCTGAGGGGGCTGAGTTACTTAAAGTCAGCAAACAAGACAAAGAAGCTAAAATCCAGTTAAAAAAAGAAATGGCTGAATTAAACGATATTGCCAAAGAACTATCACATAAAAAAGCAAGAGAAGTTGTTGAAAATGTCACTAAAAATACTAAAGAGCTAAGTCTACTTTCTGAAAAAGCAGAAGCATACAGTGAGAAGCTGCAAAAAAGAAGACAGTTATTAATTAAAAACTTAACACTTTTAAGAAGTGATAAAAATGACACCTTAGAGCGCTTTTACATTGTCTTAGCTAGCTGGGAGAGTAAAGGTGGTGATGGCAAGGAATTGCATCTATATGCTGATGCATTATCAGGAACAACCGTTGATTTATCTGACAGTGATGCTGCGTGGTTAACAGTAAAAGGTTGGTTAATGTCGCAAGATGGCGGCCTACGTTGGTTAGCTAATATCTTAAAGTTCCTAACCGCACTCGTTATTGTATATTTATTATCAAGAACAGCAGGTAAAATTACCGATGCAGCTTTATCGCGTAATAGAAACTTTTCAACCCTTTTGAAGAAGTTCATTCAAGTATCTGTTCGGCGAATAATTTTAATTATTGGATTCATTGTATCGCTAACCTTAATCGAAATTAATGTTGGTCCAGTATTAGCGTTAATAGGTGCAGCTGGCTTAGTTGTTGGTTTAGCACTTCAAAGCACATTAAGTAACTTTGCCAGTGGTATGCTCATTTTAATATACCGTCCTTTCGATGTCGGAGACATTATCGAGATCGATGGTGTTATTGGTACTGTTGATTCAATGACTTTGCTTTCTACTGCAATTAAAACTTTTGATAATCAACATTTAGTTGTTCCCAACAATAATATATGGGGTACCACAATAGTAAATGTAACTGGTAGCACCACTCGGCGAGTAGATTTAATTTTTGGCATTGGCTATAGCGACGACATGGCAAAAGCTGAAAGCATCATGCGAAAAGTCCTTGATAATCATGACCTTGTTCTAGATTACCCTAAATCAATTATAAAGGTGAACGAGTTGGGAGATTCTTCAGTTAACTTTGTCTGTCGTCCGTGGGTAAAAACTGAAAATTATTTGGATGTTTATTGGGATATAACTCGCCAAGTAAAAGAAGCGTTTGATAAAGAAGGTGTTTCTATTCCCTTTCCACAACGTGATGTGCATATTCACCAAAAATCCTAGGTTTTTAACGAAGTCATGTTTAAAAAAGATAATATACTGAGTATAAAATTAAGCTTTATATTTATGCTCTTTAGTTTACCAAACTATTTTGCACCTGCCTTGGCAAATGAAATAGAGCCGGTACATTATGCTTACTCAAATTATTTAGGCAGTGGTATATATAGAACATCAGGACAAAATGTTACTTTAATAAATTTGCCTTTCTCTTATGAAATAGGTAAAGAAGGACAAACGACTTATGGGCTAAGGCTACCTGTCTCGCTAGGTTTTTTTGATTTTTCTTTTGATGATGTACCTGACTTAGATTTCCCCTCTTCAGTTGGCACATTTACTTTTACTCCAGGCATTGAATTCGCCTATAGAGTTAATGAAAGCCTAGTATTAGAAAGCTATATAGATATAGGCTACGCAAAAAACCTCACAACAAAAAGAGACGTTACTGTGCATTCTGCTGGGATTTCCAGCCTTTATTATTTTGATATTAAAAATTATGACTCTATATGGTCAAGTCGGATATATTATGCGGGTTATAATGGCCATAGTTACGATGCTAGCGATTTATATGCGGCTATTCAGCTAGGTATAGATACCGGCTTGCCCGTACATTACAAGGTCTTTGGTTACCGCTTTCAACCAAGAGTTTTTGCAAGTGCGTTTTGGTACTTTAATGAGGTTGACTTTAAGATGCCGGTTACAACCTTTAGTGAAAATGAACAAAAAGTGACTCTAACAAACAGTGCAGAGATAGGTATAACTCTAAAATTCGACGAAACTATTGGTTATTCTTGGGCAGGAATTGATCGTATTGGTATTAGTTATCGCTATAGTAAAAACATTAATGTTTTTAGATTATTATTTAGCTTTCCTATTTAGTTTAATTTAATTTTACCTATGTAATAGCTAAAATTAAATTAGCTATTTACTTGCTCTGTTTCTTCCCGCATCTTTAGCTTTATATAAAGCCCTATCAGCTAGTTCAAATAATGGCATGTGTTCCTGTTGCCCTGATATTATAAAGCTATGAAAACCAATACTAACAGTGATTATTTCAGATATCTCAGAATCTTTATGAGCTATTTTTAAGTCGCTCACTTTACTAACTAAATTATTCGCAACCGCTTCAGCCTGTATTTCATTAGTCTTTTTCAAAACAATAACAAACTCTTCCCCACCGTATCTGGCAACAAAATCAGTATCTTCATGTAGGTTTTTACGTAAACAATCAGCAATCAAACATAAGGTATTATCGCCGAGGGCATGACCGTAGCAATCATTGTAATTTTTAAAATAATCAACATCACACACAAGTATCGAAACTTTTTCTCCAAGACTAGCGGTTTCAAGAAGGTTAATCATATATAAATCAAATGCACGGCGATTCGGAATATTGGTTAAGCCATCTGTTCGGCTTATTGTTTGTAATCTCAAATTATGAGAAATAAGCTCTTGCTCATTTGATGCTACATCATCTAAAAGGCGGTCAATTAAATTAAATAATGTTCCTAATTCATCTTTTCGATTACTTAAAAATCTAACTTTCTGATTATTGTTTTTTATTATCATAGTCACCAATTTATCTGCCTTGGAAATAGGCCGAATAATGACATAATGGAAAAACAAAGAAATCATTAACAGCGTAGCTAAAAATAACAACACAGTAACAACCGAAGAGTAATTTAACCAGTTGGTAGAAAATTGACGGCTAGGAGCTTGATAGCTAAACTTTATCCCGCCTTCTCCAGCAATAAATGGATAAAAACTAAAAATTTCACCTTTCTCTGTTCGATATGAACCTTGCATGTAAGAGTTTTCAGAAGTTAATAATGAGCTATCTTTATCCGATTGGATTATTTCGATACGAAAGTTAATACCTGCTCGCTCTTTTAAGTCATTCAGAACTTGTTCATCAACAATACGCCAAAAAAGCATAGTTCCATTGGCACTGCCTTCTAAATTAGCTTGGAAAATACTGGTCGCAGCAAATACAATAAACTCCCCCCTTATCAAGGTAAAGCCCGCGTTAGTCACTGGCATATGATTATTACTTTCAACCTGCTCATTAGAAATTAAAATATGTTCCTTTACGAATAATGAAGGCTGCTCAAAAGCTGGGAAAGTAATTTCACTCCACTTTGTTCTATCCCATGAACGACTCCAAACAAGCTCAAATTCTTTGTCGTAAAGATGGACCCCATTAAGGCCTAAACTTTTATATGCATCGATTACAAAATTTTCTTCTGGAAAATTATCATTTCTATTATTGATGTAATGATAGCTCTCATTCCAAACGGCATTGTCATAATTAATAACGCCAAATTCTTTGCTTTTAGAGTTAAAAGCTATTTTTATTCGTTTGATATCTTTTTCATCTGACAGAGACTCTAAGGCGTAAAATTGAGGAAGTTGTATAAAGTGAAGATCAAGTGTTTTAATAACAATAAAAAAACCCACTATTAAAAAATAGAAAAGAAATAGTTTAGTCTTTAAGGAGTTTTGTATAATTTTTTTCATCTATATTAAGTATTAATTAATAATAATAACCATAGTTGCTTATATATAAATTTACCATAAATTATTGATAACAGTGTTAGCGTGCATTATCTCTAATAATAATTAAAATTATTTAAACACTGGTATCTCAGGAATATTTAATTATAATAAACAGGAAGTTAAAAATACAATCTTTAAGGACAAGGATTAATTATGGACAATTTAAATAGCGCTATCAGTCAAAACCGCAGAATAAACGCCTCAAATACAACCCTCTTATGGAATAAACTGTCTGTCTCTCAAAAATTCTCCACATCAAGTCTTACTGGGTTTGGCTATGATTTAAAGTTTATAAGAGATGAAAAAATAGCTGTGCTCACTTGTGATGATAATATTGCCACCATTGATGAAGATGGCTTTATAAACACTTCACCAAATATCGCTATTAGGTAGTATTAAACTTGCTAAAAATAGAAGTAATAATCTAAAATAGCCACAATTATTACTTCCCTTCAAATAAAAGGTATCTACATGGCTCAGCCACTACCAGACAAATTCATCATGTCGATGAATCGCGTTTCAAAGATTGTTCCGCCTAAACGTACGCGTTTAGACTGAGGTTTCTTGCTTTTTGACAGTACAATAAAAATTTACGTTAACTATTTCAATATCCAATGACATTACTAATATTTAATACCACTTATCCAATCAATGGAATCGAGATAATATATAGTGTTATCAGTTAAAGGATTTAATGTTAAATCCAAGTAATTAAGCCGTAAATTATTATCAACATTTATTTCCGTAAGTTGATTGTCAGATAAATCTAAGAATTCAAGCTCTAGGTTATTATCAACATTTATTTCGGTAAGCTGATTATTACTTAGGTTTACCCCTCTAAGTTTTGGCTGATTAACAATCGTTATTTCGGTAAATTGGTTGGAAGATAAAGCTAAAGTGGAAAGTTCAGGTGTATTATCAAGAATTATCTCTATAAGTTGGTTCTCACGTAAATCTAAGTCTATTAGTTTTGGCTGATTAACAATCGTTATTTCAGTCAATTTGTTAGAAGATAAACCTAAAGTGGAAAGTTCAGGTGTATTATCAAGAGTTATACTATTAAGTAGGTTGCTTGATAAACTTAAATCGGAAAGTACTGGTTTATTTTCAACAGTTATATCCTTAAGTTCGTTTCCTGATAGCCCTAAACTATAAAGTTCAGAGTTATTCTCAACAGATATCTGAGTAAGCTTATTATCACCCAACAAAATCTCAGTTAGTTTTGGGTTATTATCAACATTTATTTCCGTAAGCTTGTTGCTATATAAAAATAAGCGGGAAAGCTCAGAGTTTCTATCCAGAGTTATCTCAGTAAGCTGATTGTAATCCAAAAACACCTCTGTTAGTTTTGGGTTGTTATCAAGAGTTATCTCTACAAGATGGTTTTCTCGTAAATCTAAGCCCTTTAGTTTCGGGGTATTTTCAAGAATTATCTCGGTAAGTTGGTTGTCTGATAATACTAAAATGGAAAGTTCATGATTATTCTCAAGAGTTATCTCCGTAAGCTCATTACCTGCTAAATATAAGTTTTCGAGTTTAGTTAATTTTGATACATCAATAACTTTCAGGTTTGAGTTGGTAATATCTAATGATATTAAATTGGGGAAGTAACTAATATCTTTGGTTGATTGTCCTGAAACATTGCATGTTAAACTGGTCAAGTCTTCGGCGTAAATCACTTCATATTTTTCAGACCAATATTTAACGCACAGGCCTAATCTGTCAGAAGTAAAACTTATTTCGGATATTTTTAATTTGCTTGCTTCATTACCCCCACCGCAGCCTACAAACAAAGAACAAAAAATACAGGTTAAATAAAACTTGGTCACATAAAATATCCTTATCAGCTGTAGACTTACTGAATTCATGATTAAAAATAATACAACAATAAAAACAAATCTCCAACAATCAAAATAGAACAGCAACGATAAAAGATGTATTCAATAAAGGGAGACAACTGTAATTTCCTAAACAAATTTGCTTGCCCTGCCCCTTTCACCTAAAATATCGTCAAGTTAACTTCCCTTCACATAAAAAGGTCTCTACATGGCTCAGCCGTTACCAGATAAATTCATCATGTCGATGAATCGCGTTTCAAAGATTGTTCCGCCGAAACGTACTATTTTAAAAGATATTTCTTTATCATTTTTCCCTGGCGCTAAAATAGGTGTTTTAGGCTTAAATGGCTCAGGTAAATCTACCCTACTTCGAATTATGGCGGGTGTTGATAAAGAATTTGAAGGTGATGCGGTTGCTTTAGCCGGAACTAAAATTGGTTACTTGCCACAAGAACCTCAACTAGATGAAAATCAAACCGTGCGCGAAGCGGTTGAAGAAGCTGTTGCTGAAGTTAAAAACGCCATGGCACGTTTAGACCAAGTCTATAACGAATATGCTGAAGAAGGTGCTGATTTTGATAAGTTAGCTAAAGAACAAGGCGAATTAGAAGATATTATTAATGCGCAAGATGGTCATAACCTTGATAACGTATTAGAAAGAGCTGCTGATGCATTACGTTTACCAGAATGGGATCAAAAAATTGCAGTACTAAGTGGTGGTGAACGCCGTCGTGTCGCACTTTGTCGCTTGTTACTCGAAAAACCAGACATGTTATTACTTGATGAACCAACTAACCATTTAGATGCAGAATCTGTTGCTTGGTTAGAACGATTTTTACATGATTATCCAGGCACTGTCGTTGCCATTACCCATGATAGATACTTCTTAGATAACGTTGCCGGTTGGATCTTAGAGCTTGATAGAGGACATGGTATCCCTTATGAAGGAAACTACTCTTCGTGGTTAGAACAAAAAAATGCGCGTCTTGAACAAGAAAGCAAAAGTGAAAGTGCATTACAAAGAACCATCAAACAAGAGCTTGAGTGGGTACGTTCAAATCCAAAGGCGCGTCAATCAAAAAGCAAAGCCCGTATGGCACGTTTTGAAGAGCTTAATAACCAAGACCATCAAAAACGTAATGAAACTAACGAGCTTTACATTCCGCCTGGACCGCGTTTAGGTGATAAAGTTTTAGATGTTAATAATTTAACAAAGTCATTTGGCGATAGAGTACTCATTGATGACTTAAGCTTTAGCGTTCCTAAAGGTGCTATCGTCGGTATTATCGGGCCAAACGGCGCAGGTAAGTCAACACTCTTTAAAATGATGTCTGGTGCTGAAAAAGCAGATTCTGGTGAGGTAGTACTCGGAGACACCGTAAAACTGGCTAGCGTTGATCAATTTCGTGATGACATGGATAACAGTAAAACTGTTTACCAAGAAATTTCACAGGGCCATGACATTTTACAAATTGGTACATTTGAAATTCCAAGTCGTGCTTATGTTAGTCGCTTTAACTTTAAAGGTAACGATCAACAAAAGATCATTGGTGAGTTGTCTGGTGGTGAACGTAACCGTGTACATTTAGCTAAGTTAGTGCAAACAGGTGGGAATGTATTACTACTTGATGAACCAACCAATGATTTAGATGTTGAGACCCTACGTGCTCTTGAAGAAGCGTTATTAGAGTTTCCAGGTTGTGCCATGGTTATTTCTCATGATCGCTGGTTCCTTGATCGCATCGCAACCCACATCTTAGATTACCGTGATGAAGGTAAAATAAACTTTTATGAAGGTAACTTTACCGACTATGAAGAGTGGCTTAAGAAAACCTTAGGACCTGCAGCTGTTCAACCTCACAGAATAAAATATAAGAAAATTGGTTAGTATTTACCTACAATTGAGTCAAATCAATAAATTATAGGCATCTTAATGAATATTTAAGGTGCCTTTTTTTTAAACTAGGGCTATGCTAAAAGAACCTGCTTTTCACATGATATAGTTTAAATGGAAAATAGACGTCAGTTCACTCGCATATTGTTTTCAATTCAGGCAACTTTAGAAGTTGAAGAACAAACTTACCCTGTATCAATTCATGATATCTCACTTAATGGCGCGCTTGTTACCTCTACTGGGAGTAAAACCCCCCTCAAAGGAAAGTTTGGCACATTAAGTTTTTTACTCAGCGATGGTGAATCAGAAGTTGCTATGCACATTGCCATAGTACATGAAGGTGAAGATGAAACGGGTCTGCAGTGCAACGCCATAGATATTGATAGCGTTACTCATTTAAGAAGGTTAGTTGAATTAAATTTAGGAGATGAAAGTCAACTTAACAAAGAACTATCCCAGCTAAGTCGAATCTCTTAACGGGTTAAATTTAAAAATTTTCGATACATTTTTCAAAGGAAATATTATGAATCATATTGTGCTTTCTTTTATTGGCCAAGATCAAACAGGCTTGGTAAATACCTTATCCCACACCATCAAAACACATCACGGTAACTGGCAAACTAGCAGTATGCATCATTTATCTGGTTTTTTTGCTGGCACAATTGAAATTGCCGTTGAAGAAGTCTACTTACAAGACTTAGTAGCGGCTCTTAACAATATTGGTGAATTGAATTGTCAAATTGAAATAGCATCTCAGGATAATAAAAGCCAAGATGCTAATTTAATTTTAGAATTAACAGCCAATGATCGTTCTGGCATTGTTCAAGACATTTCATCCGTTATTCACCAACAAGGCGGCAATCTAATTAAGCTGGTCAGTACACAAGACAGTGCACCTTACAGTGGGCAGTTAATGTTTAAGGCGAAGGCGCAAGTTAGCGTAAACGACAGTAATGTTAATGATTTAATCAGCGCAATAGAAGGTATAGCTGATGATATAATGGTAGATATTTCAAGAGACTAAATACTTTAAGAATGACTCAATAAAATGCACATCAAACTGATGTGCATTTTCATAAAAACCAATCTATAAATTAAAAATCACGCTAGTTTTTCACTTTATTAACTTCTAATGCCTTATTTGCATCTATTGTTCGTTTAATGCGAGCTTTATCTGCTTTAAGTTTAAGTTTCTCTTTTTGCAATGTTGAAATGTCTTGTGGCATTGGTTTACGTGGCATACGTTCATCAGCCATTGCCGCTTGATATAAAAAGCCAGCAAGAATTACTGAAGCTTGTTTTAAATCAGCTTCAACTACATGATCAATCGAGTCGATATGGGTATGATGTAACCGAGAGCCATAATCAAGTTTGTCTTGGATAAACTGAAAGCCCGGTAAGCCAACATCGTCAAACGATTCGTGATCAGTCCCACCTGTACTTTTATTTGTAATTGTACCGGTACTCAAGTCTGAATATGGGCCAAACCACTTGCTAAATACGGGTTTAGCGGCAACGTTACCTTCGGTATAAATTCCACGGAACCGACCACTACCATTATCCATATTAAAATACACAGAGAATTTCTCATGATCAGCTTTAGTTTCTATTGGCCAACCTTGATCTTTCCAAAGGTAGCTTGGCAATGATCGCTCATTTTTATCACTGGGTTTTGGACGCGTAGCAAAATGTTCTTCAACATAAGCACTTGAGCCAAATAAGCCCTGCTCTTCACCTGACCACAAAGCAATTCTGATGGTTCTTTTTGGCTTAAAATCAAGTGCAGTTAAAATACGAACAGCTTCCATAGAAACAGCAACACCCGCACCATTATCAACAGCACCATCACTGGCATGCCAAGAATCTAAATGCCCACCTACCATCACTATTTCAGGATTCTTATCACTACCAACAATTTCAGCAATAGTATTATAGGCATTACGGTCTTTGTCATGAAAACGTGCATCAATGTTTAGCGCAAGTTTTGGTGTTTTTCCGTTATCAATCATTCTTGAAAGCAAGTTGTAATGTTCTGCTTCAATAATAATAGCTGGCACAGGAAAAGTTTTACCTACGCGATGATCTCTACCAAATACATTGATTAAACCACCTTGACGCCAACTACGATAAATAACGCCTGCAACTTTTTCCTCGGCTAAAAATTTATTCAGCGTTTGTCTAAAATTATAGCGTTGCATTGCACTATCACGGCGATCACTACTAACCCAAGGGGAGTGACTCGGCGATCTGTTAACATCAAAATCTTTTAATTTTGAAAGTTTACCAGAATCATACCGTTGAAAAACCGAATTTTCAGGTTCTTCAATATTTTTTCCAGGCCCCATCATAATCACTTTGCCTTTTAGCTTTCCTTTGTACTTTGCTAAATCGGCTTTAGATGAGGCATTAAAAATAATAACGTCTCCCTTTATTTCTCCCTCAGTACCTGGTGTCCAAGCAACAGGAATGCCATGTAGAGAAACTTCTCTAGGGCTAAGAAGATTGATAGTTGCTGAGTCATGTGACCAACCTCGGCCAAACTCAAATGGGTCAAGGTAGGCATTTTCTAAGCCCCAATCCTTTAATTTCTCGAGCGTCCACTGATTAGCTGCTTTCATTTGAGGTGAGCCAGATAAGCGCGGTCCAATCTCATCGGTTAATCCTTCAAGGGTATGCATAACTTCAGAGTTGTAGAAACCTTCTGATCTTATTTTATTTGCCATATCTAAATCACTGCCAGCAAATGCTGCAGAGGTTGATAAAAACAAAAGTGATAGTGCTAATTTTTTCATTAAACGTACCTATTATTATTGATTATTATTAATAATTTTATCTACCCTAGTACATTTCTTTTCTCGGGAACAGTAAGTTGAGGTGAAAGCGATAGTTTTATCGTTCAATCGCATCAATAATTAACTGCTAATATGGTTGAGGAGAGAATTCTTTACACTTTTCAAAATCTTGCTTTTAATAATATCAGACAAGGTTTGTTGCAAAGCCACTTCGTGCATAAACTTAAATAGAGAAGTATAAAACGATGAGGAGAGAAGTATGGCTCATAACGATATATCTACCAATATGGATAAAAACCATGAAACCAAAACGGTCAAAGAAGATACTAAAAATCTTAAGCAACAGCTAATCGATGCCAATAAAGAAATTGAAGAATTAACATTACAACTCGCATGGCTAGAACGTCCCTATGAATAAGGTTATTTAAGCGTAATTTAGTTTTTTTATATTATTCGACAGAAGATTAAACTAGGTAATACCGTATTGAGGTATTGATTTATGGTGCCCCGTGTTCGTTGACCAATGATTTAGTGGCCAAGCATAAGTTTTATCCGTATTTAAAGCTCATTTAAAAACAAAAGGGCCTCAATTTAGAGACCCTATGCAGAAAAATCTATCTTGTTGATAGAAAATTTTATCTCAACACATTTTATGCTTGATAAACCCAGGCAAGAAATTGTTTTGAATCAACCACATTCTTAAAGGTAAATAAATGCGATCCTTGTTGATCTGTTACTACAACATTAAGTTTATTAACAGAAATTGATTGTACGGGCGAGCTAACAAAGTACTCAGCCCCTTTATATGTATAAGACATAATAAGACTCTTTAAAATTGCGCCAAAGCGCATGAATAATAAAGCAAAATTATTGTGAACAAACTTTTTAGAAGTTGTAACTTACAAAATAGAACGAAGAATGAATTCGAAGATCAGGTAATAATTAAGCTTAACTTTGGTGATGACTGACTGTGAAAGGGAAAGACAAACACTGACTATTGTTAAATAGCCGGTTAAATAAACGAGAGGAGAATAAATAACGGCGAGAATACTAACCTCGACTGTTCACAAAGTAAACTGTTTTTTCAATAAATAGCATTATTATTACTTTAGCTACCCTTTTAAATGGATATATTAGATAACGAGTAGCTAAAATTTCGACAAATCTTGCATATTCGAGAGTTGATGCATATTCTTTTAAAGTAATTGATTAATTTAACTTAAATAAAAGACTTCCCTATATTATCAAGAAGATTTTAATTATAAATGCTGACTAAGATTCTAAATATTGGTATTACTGACCAAGTACCAATTACTGAACGTAAATACATTCAAGTGACTAATTCTGCATGTTTTTTGGCGGCTTTAATGACAATCGCTTATTGGCCTGCTGCTCTCTTCACTCATAATGTAATTGTTATTTCATGTTATTTCATTGCGCCATTCCTCTACCTCATTTTTCTAAAATTTAACCAACGCTGTCAATATGCTAAAGCTCGTCATGGGGTCACACTTTTAACCTTGTTGTGGATTTCATCGATGATGCCCATATTTGGTGATCAATGGCTAGTATATATATGGTTTTATCCAATGATAGCTGCAATTCCTATGTTATTTTCAGCCAAGGAATCTCATTGGTTTTGGTTCTATGAAATTTTGTGCATTACCATGTTTTTGGTTGTTTATAGTTTAGTAGACTCCATTGAACCCATTTATTTAATGAAAACAAATTTTGATGCGATTATTGGTTATACCGCGCCAATTGCTGCTGCAATTTGTACGGTTATTGTGGTGTTCTTTTTAAGGTATTTTATCCTCAATGGTGATAAACGGTTTATCATCGAACACGAGCGAGCCGAAGACTTATTACTCAACATTTTACCAGTTAATATTGCTGACCGATTAAAAGATGGAGAAGTTAGAATTGCTGATCATTACGCGAATGTCTCTGTAATGTTTATTGATATTGCCGGCTTTACCACATTTGCTAGAGATCACTCTCCTGAGGAAGTTGTAGTACTTCTCAACACCCTATTTACTAAATTTGATGAGATGGCTGAAAAATATGAAGTTGAAAAAATTAAAACGATTGGTGATGCATATATGGTTGCATCAGGGTTACCCAAAAAAAATGACAGTCATGCAATTAACCTCGCAAAAATGGCATTAGAAATAGTTCAATGGTTAGAATCTAGTGCCATGAAACAGCAGAATATTCAGGTGAGAATAGGCATTAATACTGGGCCTGTTATTGCGGGAGTCGTTGGCTTGAAAAAATTCATTTATGACCTTTGGGGTGATACCGTTAACCTTGCTAGTAGGATGGAGTCACACGGAGAAGTGGAAAGAATTCAAATTTCAGAACAAACCTACCAACATATCAAGGACAAATTTGAAACTAAATATCGAGGAGAAATCACCATAAAAGGTAAAGGTTTACATAAAACATGGTGGTTATTAGCTATCAATCATGAAAACTAAAATTCTCAATTTAACATAACAATTTGTATGTAACCTGAACTCTGGATAAGCAGCACTTGCTCAACATTTCTATTTATCCGGTTTTCCGCGTTAAAACATTGATAAATCGCCAGATATTCATAAACGTTTTGCCTTGATAATCAAATAAATTAAAACATTGATTGAGTGTATAGTGCTTTAAACTATGTAATTAAATTTGGGTGTTTGGCTAAGTTATTGATTTATCCTTAATATCAAGCACTCATTATCCAGAGTTCAGGTTATGTATTAATCATGTTTGAAATAATCAATTGAAATTCAACTACTCCTTAACATCATTAGTCTTTACAATGAATTTTCCAAAACAATTTAAAGGCATTTTGTGTTTAATAAAATAATCAACACTTCTATTTTGCTACTAGCGAGTTTTTATAGCCAAGCAAACATTAGCTCTCAAGCAGAAAAAACAGCACAATATGCTGTAGAAACATATCAACAATCGATGGTTAATAGTTTAGCTGAGTTTGTTAAGCACAACACCGTTGCGACAAAAGGCATTGCGGTAGAAGATAACCCAGCACATGTTACTTTTAAACAAGCCTTAGCTGATGAGGCTAAGCAACTTGGTTTTGATTATCAAGATCATGGCTCGGTTGTTGTTATTGGTTTAGGTAAACAAAAAGATCGATTAGGAGTAATCACCCATGGCGATATCCAACCGGCTAATGCTGCTAAATGGGCTAAATCCCCCTTTGAATTAGATCTAATATCAGAGCCGGGCAAATTAATTGGTCGTGGCACAGAAGACGACAAAGGTCCAATTGTTAGCGTAATGTACGCAATGAAGGCAATTAAAGATAAACAAATAAAACTGAACAAGCGCATTGAGTTATATATCTATATGGCTGAAGAGTCTGACTGGGCACCACTTGAGAGTTTTATAAAAGAACATACCCTGCCCGAGATAAACATTACATTAGATTCTGAGTACCCGGTGGTAATTGCCGAAAAAGGTTATGGCACCATAAGTATGACTTTTCCAAAAATAAGATTAGCACCAACAACTACTTATTTAAGTAGCTTTACTGGTGGTTTTTTTGGTAGTCAAATTCCTGAAGATGCCAAAGTAGTGATAGAAAATGCAAATAAAAGCCTAGAGAAGAAAATTAAAGCAGTCGCTTCAACACACTTGAAAATGAAATATGTTTATCAATGGCGCAAGCAACAATTAACCATAACCGCCTTAGGAAAATCTGCTCACTCATCAAAACCAGAAGATGGCATTAACGCAATAACTCACCTTGGCGAGTTGTTATCAATAATACAATGGCCGAATAATGCGAGTGGCGCATTAGTTAATTTTATTAATACTCATTTAGGAACTGACTTGTATGGCAACAAATTTGGTGAAATAGCCTATCAAGATAACTTTATGGGAAAAATGACGGTATCACCAACCGTATTAAAGCAGCTTGATACCGGCATACAATTAAATATTAATATTCGCCGTCCTAAAGGCAAAAGCAAAGCGTTATTAGAGAGTCAAATTAATCAAACATTAATACTTTGGCAAAAACAAAACAACGTGACTTTAACTGAATTAAACAACGATATTGGCGAACCGTTTATTATTTCAGATGCACCGCAAATTAATACCTTACTATCCGTATTCTCACATTTTACCGGCGTTAAAGATGCCCAACCAATCTCTATTGGTGCTGGCACTAACTCTCGTTTGTTTCCAAATGCGGTAAGTTTTGGTCCATCAATGCCTAACACCGAATACACGGGGCATTCTGAACACGAATTTATTACCATGAAACAATTTATTTTAAACTTAAAAATGTATACTGCTGTTTTGATAGAATTAGGCCAGCAAAATTAGGTAGTAAACTCAATAATGAAGAGTCTGGGTATGAATATGGGTATGAAAAAAACATGTATCGTTACTGGTGGTAGTTCAGGCATTGGTTTGAGTATTGTTCAGTTATTTTTGAATAATAATTACCAAGTGTATAACCTCGATCTTCAAAGCTGTGATTTTGGCAACTATCGTCAATGTGATATTACGAACCTTGAGCAGGTCACTAGTATTATTAATGAGATAGCAAAAACAAATAACATTGATGTTTTAGTATCAAATGCTGGCATTCATTTTTCAGCAGATATTGAAAATACCAGTGAAACCGATCTCGATAAAGTATTTAGTATTAACGTCAAAGGGGCATTTGCTGCCATTAAAGCGGTATTACCCAATATGAAGTCGAAAAATAATGGCGCCATTATTTTAATCTCATCCGATCAAGCAATTATCGGTAAACAAAACTCATTTGCCTATAACTTAAGTAAAACCGCATTAGCATCAATGGCTAAAACTACTGCCCTTGATTATGCCAAGTTTAATATTAGAGCCAACGCTGTTTGCCCGGGCACCATTGAAACACCTTTATATCATCAAGCTATTGATAACTACTGCCAAAAATCGGGAGAAGATAAAACTGAGATTCACCAAGAAGAAGCTAAACTTCAACCTCTTGGACGGTTAGGACAACCAGAAGAAGTTGCTGAACTGGTGTTATTTTTAGCCTCAGACAAAGCGAAATTCATTACTGGTAGCCTGCAAGTGATTGATGGCGGATATACCGCACAATAATGACAAACCATAAAGTGATAGACGCTCATATTCATCTCTTTGATTTACTTCAAGGAGATTACCACTGGTTAGAAAAAGAAAATCCGCCCTTTTGGCCTGATAAAGTCACTATCAATAAAAACTTTTCAGAAAAAGACTTAACTCTTAATAAACCAATAGAACTTGCTGGTTTTGTTCACATTGAAGCGGGATTCGATAATACACAGCCTTGGCGAGAAATTTATTGGTTGGAGGCTAACTGCAAACTACCATTTAAATCCGTTGCTGCAATTGATTTAACGCTTAGTAACCTCGACTTCATTCATCAAGTTGATCAACTTTTGTCCTACCGGTCAGTAGTAGGCTGTCGTCATATTTTAGATGAACAAGCCGCGGAATTGTTATCACAACAAACAGTCCGAGCTAACTTAGCTTATCTGGCAAAGAATCAATTAAGCTTTGATTTACAAATGCCATTAACCGATAAAAAAGCGGTAAAGTTAATGACTGAATTATTAGCTAACACACCAACACTGAGGGTAATTATTGATCACGGGGGTTGGCCACCTTATATCGAAAATATAGGTTTAAGTGCAAAAACTAGTGATTTAACCCAAGCTGATAATAGCCAAGCTATTTGGCAAGACTGGCTATCAGGTTTAAAAGAATTAAGCCAATTTGAGCAATGTGCAATAAAATGTTCGGGTTGGGAAATGATAGATAGAAAATTTAGTACTAATTGGCAACAAGCTGTTATTAAAAGCTGCCTTAAAACCTTTGGTGATAACAGAGTAATGCTTGCCAGCAATTTTCCATTAACGTTATTTAGTCAAAGTTATGATAGCCTTTGGAAAAGTTATAACCAACTAGGTGAACCTTTCACAAAGGATAAATACACAGCACTCACTCACGTAAATGCTGCTCATTGGTATCACTTAACTATTTAACCGTAATATTAGGTGAACGTTTAACTACCGCATCATTAAGTTCGATACCAATACCAGGTACTTCAGTGACTTTAAAAATACCATTTTTAGGTTGTGGGTCTTGCAAACAAAGCTCACGGTTCCAATCTTTTGTCGCATAAGTATGGTGTTCATGAATTAAAAAGTTAGGAATTGCCGTTTCTAAATGCAACGAAGCTGCTGTTGCCACGGGCCCACCACAAACATGGGCTTGAATACGAATATCGTAAACATCTGCGTAATCACATACTTTTTTAGCTTCAGTAAAGCCACCACACAAACCAACATCTGGTTGCAGTACGTCAATGCTTTGATCTTCAAAGTAAGGACGTACATCCCAGCGATGATACAAACGCTCGCCGCCTGCAATAGGCACATTAACGTTATCAGATACTTTCTTATGTACTGCAGGATTTAAGTAGTTAACTGGTTCTTCATACATCATACAGCCGACTTCTTCAACAATATTCCCCATTTGAATGGCCGATGCCGCGCCCATTAATGAATGAGATTCAAAAATAATATCGACATCTTCACCTACCGCGTCACGAATAGCGCGTAATCTATTGCCAAATAAGCGCATTTGCGGTTTAGTGAATAACTTAGTTCGATCAAAAGACGAGCTGCCGTCTTGGTTATAAACAATAGGGTCTACTTTAACCGCATCAAAGCCTTCAGCAACTGCTTTTAATGCTGCTTGCGCATATTCTTCAGGCTCGATTAGTTTGCTGATAGTGGTATCCCAATCGAACTGTAATTGACTAGCGTAAGTGCGTAATTCGTCATTAACTTTACCGCCAAGTAATTGATAAACAGGCACACCTAATGCTTTACCTTTAATGTCCCACAGTGCGGTATCGATAGCACTCATTGCTGAATACAACACAGGCCCACCACCTAAACCCCAAAAGCTTTCCCTTAGCATTTTTGACCATAACAGTTCGGTATTAAATGGGTTAAAACCAATAAGAACCGCTTCAGTAATTTCCTTTAACATAGCCGCTGCGGCGCTGTGTCCCCAGTCATAAGCAAGACCCGCCTCACCGACACCACTAATGCCTTCATCAGTATGTATGCGAATAAAAACTGGATTCCAACCTGGACGTTTTGGGCATTCAATATCAAAAATTTCTACATGGGTTACTTTCATAGTTCTCTCAAAAAAAGTTATCTCAAAATTAATTTTTCTTAAATAGCATCATTAGAATAATCGTGACTTACATTATTTATGCGATTGCCTTTATTTTTCAAAATCAGGATATGCTCGGTAAACTTTGCGCATCATGGCTGGCCACGCTTTTTGTCCCCCTGTTAAACCTGAATGTACAATATTAGCTTGAGCTTTAATGCCATCAACGATGCTTTGATCAACATAAATTGGTTCCATGCCAGTAGACATAACTTGCAACTGTACTTGGCACGCACGCACTAAGTCATACATATGCATAAAAGCGTCACCTATGGTTTTACCCAAAGTCATCGCGCCGTGATTACGCAATAACATAAAGTTAGTTGTACCTAAATCATTTTGCAGTCTCAGCTTTTCCTCATGGTTAACAGCCAAACCTTCATAATCATGATAGCTCAATGAGGCAAGGGCAAACATTGAATATTGGCTTAACGGCAATAACCCTTCTTTTAAACTAGCAATGGCGATAGTCTCATTGGTATGAACATGCAAAGCACATTGATCTTCATGGCGAGCCTCATGCACTGCGCTATGAATAGTAAACCCTGCAGGATTAATTTCAAAAGGGCATTCGCTGTCAACAATGTTGCCGTTAATATCTATTTTAACTAAGTTTGATGCGGTAATTTCGTCAAAACTTAAACCAAAAGCATTGATCAGTAGGTGCTCTGAATTGGGAATACGAGCAGAAATGTGGGTATGTATCAGGTCATCCCAGCCATGCATTACAAATAATCGATAACATGCCGCTAGCTCGATACGTGTTTGCCACTCTTCGCTAGAGACTTTGTCTTTAAGATCTACTTCTGGCAACTCAAACATTTTTTTTCCTTAATAAACTTAATAAGCTTAGTGAATTCATTTCTTGCCAAATTTTACCTGAGGTTATCTATCCTATAAAGAAAGAGTTACCATAAGTTATACTCATTACTCGTATTTTAGGTATTTACCCTACATTTATGTGCATTTTATTTTTTGCGTTAAAGCAACACCCTAAATACCCCGTTATTATTTGCGCAAACCGAGATGAATTTCATCAGCGGCCAACGAAAGCCATGCACTTTTGGCAAACACCTGAAATTCTAGCTGGTAAAGACTTAACCGCAGGCGGCTCTTGGTTAGGATTAAGCCCTGAAGGTCGATTTTCTGCGATCACTAATTTCAGACAACTAGGTGAGTTTGATCCTGATAAAAAGTCACGTGGTGAGCTAGTAATACAAGCACTAACGAAAACCGATCAAGCAATGAATCAATTATTAACTGAAGATTCAGACAAGTATAATGGTTTCAACCTTGTTTATGGTCAACTGGATAATTTACATTATTTTGATAGCGTGAATAAACAATGTCGCCAAATCCCCTCTGGCGTACACAGTTTGTGTAATGGCGCTTTAGATGATATTTGGCCAAAAATGGCATTAGGACAACAACAATTATCGGCACTTATTCATCAACAATCAAATGGTGATCAAGAAATAAATCAAGAGTTAAACCAAGAGCTCAATATCGACAAGCTATTTGATTTAATGAAAAATGCGCAACAAGCTAAAACGGACCAACTACCAAATACAGGTATAACAACAGAATGGGAGCTTTTTCTAAGCTCAATTTTTATTGTTTCCCCTGAATACGGCACAAGAACCACGTCAATTATCATGCAAAACAATGAAGGGGACATTTTCATTGAAGATCGCAGTTACAATGCTTTAGGACAATGCACCTTACAGCAAAACTTTAAACTAATACCAACAGGTGAAAAATGAGAGCAACTACAAAAAGTCTTTACGAAATATCAGCTATGGCTAATGATGCATTTATCGAAAAGTACCCTAACAGCCATACCACTGTTGGTTTAATGGATAAGGTTTTACGCAAAAAAGGCATGCCAGCAGATGCTGTAACAGTTGATAACATAGACAATCATATTAGAGTTATTTTGATACTTTTAGACCATCAACCTGATACTGTTGGCATTGGTGTTGGCAGTACTCTAGCTGACGATATTAATGTCTTATCTCAGCTGCCATTAAACACTTTAACATCTAATGACGTATTAGCTATTTTAGAAAACAATTTATTAATCAATTAAGTACAAATAAAATTTAGCATAATGAATAAAGTTAATTTCAAACAGAAGGTTGTATCACGAAGTTGTTCGCTAATTAAAAATTTACCATTTTATTGCACAGAAGTTGTGACCACTTTGTCGAGGTTTGACCTAAGTAGCTAAAGAGCATAATGTTATATTAGCATTAACAACTAACTTTTGAGTAATTAGAAAAACACTTTCCACCTCAAATTTAACTTGTTAATGATTTTATCTATTACAATATATTCATCAAATAATGTACTTAAAAATATATGCGAAATCACTATCTATCACTGTTAATACTAATTTTTAGTATTTTATTTTCAAGCCAAAGCTTATCAAAAAAAATTGATATCAATGTATTGGTTGAAGATGGTTATTTTCCAATGATAATAAATGCTGAAAATAGACAAGGTTTCGCCTTCGATTTTATTCAAATTTTAAATCAGTTTCAGCAAGGATATAATTTCAAATTGAATGTACTACCATCAAAGAGGCTTATTAAGAAGGTGGAAGCAGAGAATTATGATGCTCTATTTTTTATGGCTATTGAGTGGTTACCCAAATCAACACATTCATCTCTGATACGAACAGCTACCTCTGTGATTATAAAAAATGAATTTTACGCATTAAAGGAGAATGCAGTTGAGCAATCCTATTTTGATAACTTTGGCAAATTAACAAAAGCAGGTGTGCTTGGCTATTCATATAAATTTGCAGACTATAATACTGACGCTCACTTTTTAAATAACGAACATAAAATGAGTTTAACAAAAAGCGGCTCTCACGTAGCTAAAATGATCTTACTTAAACGAGTAGAGCTCGGTATTATTAATAACCTCACCTTCCAATATTTAAAAAAGACAAATAGCTTTGATATGAATTTGCTTTATAAAAGTAATACCCCAGATGCAACATTTGAAACCTCTTTTTTAATTAATCAGCGTCAAACAAAACTATCAGCAAATAAGTTTGATCAAATCATTCAAAACTCCAAGACTAAAAAGAGACTTCAAAGTTTATTCACAAAATATGGAATTCAGTCAAACGTAAGTCAATAGTACCTTTTAGCAAAACACCAACTTAACATTAATTGCTAATATACTAGGTTTCATCAGGCTTTAAATAGGCAATATCTTCATCATCATCAATATGAAAATCGTAACCGCCCTCAAAATCTTCATTCAACTCATTAGCCACTGTGATAGGAAGTTCTAATATTTCTTGAATGTAAATAGTCAGATTAACTTGTTGGTTAATTATTCCCTTCAACTCATTAAAGTCTAATAAACCATTTTCTTGTAGAAACGCTCTGGTAGGTATTGCTAGTTTCTGACTAAAGTTTGTAATGCAATCATCTACTTTAATAAGCAGTGACTCTTTTTCGGTATTAGTCAGGAAAGTATTTAACTGTTGATATAAAGTATTAGTGAACACTTTTTTATCACAATCAATAAGCAGTAAAGCAACGGCTGTATTGAGGAATTTTTGCAATTCAAATAACAACACTTCTTCATCATTATCAATAAGTAAGGCATTAGCACAATAGCTTGAGGCGATACTTTTATAAACTTGTAAGAGCATGGCACTTTGATAGCCTTCACTCACTAGCGCAGAGTGCATAAGACGTATATCTGAAGTATCACTAATTGCTAACGCATAACGACTTAAGTGTATATCTTCGAAATAGGATGGTGATATTTTTTTCAATTGAGCATATTTCGCCCAACCCGCTCTAAAGCAATAAACAATGCCTTGGTCTTTGATAATCTCTTTTGCTTTTTCTGTATCGTTATCGCAAAGTTCTAATAAACCTAAATTACTCATTCCTAATACAATTTCACAGCCTTTTTTAATTTGATCGGCATAAATTATCGATAAGTTATCAGAGGCTATCCTCAACGACATATCGGATAATTGTTGCTTAGTTTTGTGGATAAATTCTGGTGAAAAATAACCTTCACTTTCTCCGTCTTTTAAAACCAAAAGTAAAAAGGGTTGATTTCTTAACTCTGCAATTTTCATTGATGGATCCTGAGCAATTAATGCTCTTTTTTTAAATATCTTTATTCTTTAAAATTTTATATTTGTTAACTATTTATTTGTTAACTAAAGTGGTGCAAACATATCATCGGTATCCATTTCAACCGCAGTTACTCTTTGCTTATTGGCATTTTGCTTTAACGAATTTTCAATATTTTCCAGTGTGCCATTGGTACTCACTGTCATTACTTCACGATACGCCTCTTCGCTTAACGATTTTATTTTCATCAACAACTCTTCAATACTGCCAGAGGTTTGTTCTTCATCTTCCTCTATTTCCGAAAAATCGTGACCAACAAACGGCAGTGATAAATATAAAAGGCCAAAATCATCTTCAACAATAGCGTTTAATACTTCTAATTGTTTTTCCTCATCATCTGAAGAGAGAAGTATTTGAGTTAATAAACTATGGGCTTCAGTTTGTGCACAAAACACGTGATCTTCATCCATATTTTGCCAATACGACGGTTCAACATTTAACAACTGCTTAATTGACTCAGCATCCATTAGCCATGTGGCAATGGAAGGAATAGTAGCGTCGTGCTCTCTAACTATTTTAGCGACAGTTAAAATATCCATCTCGGTTAGTACAGCAAGCATAGTTTCATCACCTTGCTCAGAAGCAATGGCTTCTAATGAGGTACCTGCGCGTCTACCGCTTTGCTGTGCTTGTTCAATAATATCGCTTGCAAGAACTAGTGCATTTGTTGTCAAAGTGAATCCTTAAAGTTTGTAGGTTTATCAAGTAGGTTTCTTAATGAGACTTCTTTACTAGCTAAGTCTATATTTTATAAATCCTAGTAGTTATCATCATAGTCATTTGAATCATAGTCATCAAATTGTTCACCTTCATTTTCTTCGGCCTTTAAAGGGGTAGCATCATAGCCGTTATAAAAATGAATGATCAAAACGGCTGTTTTTAAGTCTTGCTCAGCATGAGTCATTATCTCAGTGATACACGCTCGAGCATCGGCATGCACTCCGACAAAAGGCTTTACCTCGGCCCAAGAAGGCTGCTCTTTAAAATCGATCTTGGCTAGGTTTTTACTATCAATTCTAATTTTACTTGATATCGCCATCGCTAATTGATCAACCATGCCATTAAATAATAACGGCATCTGTTTCAATTGCTCAAATAAGTTTAATAAATAATTTGATAATAAATCAGGATTTTCAGGATCAGCTAATGAGTTCATATTTTCTAAGTAAAGAGAAAAATCATCAGTTAAATAACCAGGTAAGTTTATTTCGGATTGCATTCATTGTTTCCTAATGGAGAAGCTAACAAAAATTTTGTGGGGAGTCTCAACTAAACCTAATTTAAAGCACTTTGCCAAAAAGAGTCAGCAATTTCTCGAGGATCGGTTATTACGGTATAATTGTCTTTTAAATATAAAGAGCGTTTTTTTGGATCGGCAATAACATCATAAGCTTCTTGAATTAACTGAAATTTTTCTTTGGCCTCAGCACTATCATTTCTGTCGGGGTGATATTTATTCGCGAGTTTGCGATAAGCTTTTTTAATTTCGGTGGTCGTCGATACTCTACTAACCCCTAACTGTTCAAAATAATCCATAAACTTACCACTACCTTGTTGCTAAACAGAACAACACTTATTATTGACACGAATGACGCAATTCTACCTTTGCAATGACATTAATAACATCATTAAGTTTTCTTATTTTTTTGTTTAACGCAGATGGAGGGGCAAATAATGCGGATAGCTTTATTCAAAATATTATATTCAACCCGACAAACTCGCTAAAGAAGTTCTCTAATAATAGCGCCGATAATAAGAATAAAAACTAAAATGGGTGTTATTTTAGCATACTTAGATTGCTCTTCAGACGACATTGGTTTACCGAATTTTTGCCCGATAATAACCATTAAAGCAACACCAACAAAAACCGCAAACAAAATATATAATAGCGTCATAACTATTCCTTAAATTATCCCTCAAGTTATTCTTTAACCTGTTCTTTAACTTATAAAATAAACAAGTATTAAAAATGATTATATCAATGATCAAAAATCAATTAACATAGCCTAACACAAGCTAATTTTGGAAGTCTAATCT
>Ga0105351_1000213_pt1 | contig 27284 bp, 31 predicted proteins | sample EN4Hudsemesocosm_FD_83662 | JGI IMG/M metagenome (GOLD analysis project Ga0105351, IMG submission 83662) | Methane-oxidizing microbial communities from mesocosms in the Hudson Canyon - EN4B Hudson Canyon | ecosystem: Environmental > Aquatic > Marine > Cold seeps | place: Hudson Canyon... | reverse complement strand
GAACCCTTCACTATTAATTTTCTAAATCAAAGTGAGAAACAAGTTCGTTACTTACAAATCAAAGTCACATTGATGTCACATGAACAAGAGAGCATTGATCAAGCTGAGCTTAATTTACCGATGCTACAAGATACCTTGCGTACCTTATTTTCTGAACAAACATTTGAAGCAGTGAATACAGTAGAAGGCAGAAAGGCGCTACAGGCAAGTTCTCTGGCAGAAATCAATCGTATTCTGAAAGAAGAAACGGGCAAAGATAATATGGATGCCGTTTACTTCACAAGTTTCATTCTTCAATAAGCGGCATATTAATTGCTTAAGTATTTTTAACATAAATGGGATAGTTTCATATGGCTGAAAAAAAAGATGATGTTGAAGTAGAAGATGACGCGGGTGGTGGTAAGTCAAAAAAAATGATTATCATCATTGCTGTCGTTGTGTTGGCTCTTATTGGAGGTGCCGCAGCAATGTTTCTTGGTGGCGGTGATGAACCAACAGCCGAAGAATCAGAAGAATCTGCAGCTCCAGTAAAACAAGCACCCATCTACTTTGCTGTTGAAAAGCCACTTGTTGTTAACTTTAAAGATCAAAGTAAGGGAGCTGTTCGTTACCTCCAAGTTAAATTAAAAGTAATGGCAAGAGACCAAAGCACAATTGATGCATTTACATTGCACACACCCGCTATTCAACATGATTTATTAATGTTGCTATTGGGTCAAAATTATGACGAATTAAGTACAACCACTGGTACAAAAGCGTTACAACAAGAAGTACTATCAACTATTAATGAGGTATTAAAAGCTGAAGAACATCAAGGTGAATTAGAAGCTGTTTATTTCACCAGTTTGATCATGCAATAAATTACTATGGCCGTTCACGACATACTTTCACAAGACGAGGTTGATGCCCTACTAAATGGTATGGGTGGCGATGAAATCGAAACCGAAGTAGATTCTACTGAGGAGGATGATAGCGCCCGTAATTACGACTTTGGCAACGAAGATCGCATTATTCGAGGTAGAATGCCGACCCTCGAAATGATCAATGAACGTTTTGGTCGCTACTTACGCATTAGTCTCTTTAATATGCTTCGCCGCAGTGCTGAAATATCAGTAAGTGGTGTACAGGTCATGAAATTCTCAGAGTATATTCATACTTTATTCGTACCAACTAGTTTAAATATTATTCATATGCATCCACTCCGTGGTTCAGGAATTATTGTCTTTGAACCTAAGTTAGTATTTTCTATTTTAGATAACTATTTTGGTGGGGAAGGACGCTTTCAAGCACGTATTGAAGGTCGCGAGTTCACAACAACTGAATTGCGGGTTATCAACATGGTATTACAGCTCTGCTTCAAAGATCTCAGTGAAGCATGGTCCCCCGTGATGGAAATGGATTTTGAATTTGTCACCCATGAAGTAAACCCTCAATTTGCCAATGTTGTTAGTCCTAGTGAAGTTGTTGTTATTTCAACATTCCATATCGAAATCGATGGCGGGGGTGGCGATATTCATATTACATTGCCTTACTCTATGATTGAGCCAATCCGTGAATTATTAGATACAGGTATTCAAAGTGATAGTTCAGCAGATGATGGTCGCTGGAAAAAATCGATGAAAGAAGAAGTGCTACAAGCAGAAATTAGCCTTGCAGCAGAATTCACTGAAATTGAGATGAGTTTAAAGACAATTCTTGATCTAAAAGCAGGTGATATTTTGCCAATCGATATGCCTAAGACAGTGATTACAAAGGCTGAAGGTGTACCCGTGTTTCATTCAACATTTGGTGAACACAAGGGAAAAACAGCACTAAAGATTCATGAAATAATTGAGCACCCTAAAGATACAACTCCTCAATTCATCCTGCAAAAGAAGAAATAAATAGAGTATAAAATTATGAGCGAAGATACTAAACAAAGCGATCAAGATGTTGCCGATGAATGGGCTGCTGCACTAGAAGAATCAGCTCCTGAAGCTGGGGCAGAAGAAGATCCTTGGGCAGCTGCATTAGAAGAACAAGCTACCGAAGAGCAAGCTACCGCAGCACCCGTAACCCAACTTGATGATGATGCCAAACCACCTCGTCAGGACATCGATATTGACTTGGATATGGTGCTGGATATTCCAGTCACAATCTCTATGGAAATTGGTCGAACTAAAATTAATGTACGTAATCTATTGCAATTGAGTCAAGGCTCAGTTGTCGAGCTAGACCGTCTTGCTGGCGAGCCCATGGATGTATTAGTCAATGAAACATTAATTGCTCATGGTGAAGTTGTGGTTGTGAATGATAAGTTTGGTATTCGCCTGACGGATGTTATCAGTGCAGAAGAACGTGTTAAGAAATTAAAATAATGACATTGCTGACAAAAGCACTCAATTTCTTGGCTTTTTTTCTACTGTCATCAATCAGTATCGCTGCAGAAGGTGATAAAACAACACTTGCCTCTAAAACATTAAGCACGTCACCAGTCTCTACCGGAGCCTTAGTAGAAACATTATTAGGCTTACTTTTGGTCTTAGCCGTTATCGCTTTTTTAGCATGGTTACTTCGAAAAACAGGGCAGTTTCACACTGCATCCAATAGTGATATGCATATCATTGCAAGCTTAGCGCTTGGACCTCGCGAGCGAGCTGTTTTACTACAAGTAGGGGAACAACAACTCTTAGTCGGCGTCACATCACAGCATGTTCAAACCCTACATGTTCTTGATGAACCAGTTCAGACTAATAATAAACAAGCTCATCCCTCTGGTTTTGCTGATAAGCTACAACAAATACTGCAACAAAAAGGTAAGTCATGACTCGCGGGCTACTTGCACTACTTTTATTATTCATGCCATTACTCTCGATGGCGGAACCAGGCATTCCTGCTGTAACACTCACAACAGGTGAAGATGGCGGACAAAACTACACCGTCACATTACAGATTTTAGCTTTAATGACTGTTTTAACTCTGCTCCCAGCAGCGTTAATGATGATGACCTCCTTCACTCGAATTATTATTGTGCTATCCATTTTGCGTCAAGCAATGGGTGTGCAATCAACACCTTCAAATCAAGTACTTATTGGTTTATCACTTTTTTTAACTTTCTTCATTATGCATCCTGTCTTTGATAATGCTTATCAAAATGGCGTAAAACCTTATATGGACGGTGAGGTGCAAATCATTGATGCTGCTGAAAAGGTGAGTATTCCATTCAAAGAATTTATGCTTGCTCAAACACGTGAAAGTGATATTGAATTATTTGCCAGTATTTCTGGACACGGCACAATAGATTCTGCAGAAGATGTTCCTTTTACCTTATTGTTACCTGCTTTTGTTACCAGTGAACTAAAAACGGCATTTCAAATTGGTTTTTTAATATTCATCCCTTTCTTAATCATTGATTTAGTCGTTGCCAGTGTTCTCATGGCCATGGGTATGATGATGCTATCCCCCATGTTAATTTCTTTACCTTTTAAACTCATGTTATTTGTTCTTATTGATGGCTGGGCATTGTTAATGGGTACATTAGCATCCAGTTTTTACGTTTAGCTAACATTGACATATTATGACGCCTGAAACAGTCCTCACTATCATGCAACAAACCTTACAGGTAATCACCATGTTGATTGCCGTCATTTTGCTACCCGCATTATTTGTTGGTCTCATTGTTAGCATGTTTCAAGCAGCAACATCCATTAACGAACAAACCTTAAGTTTTATTCCAAAGTTATTAGTCACGATTTTAGTATTAGTCCTTGCCGGACCATGGATGCTAAGTTTACTCACAGGCTATGCTCAACGTGTCTTTGAAGATATTCCATTCCTGATTGGTTAATAATGAAAACACTAAGCACAGTCGTTAGAGTGTTCAGATGGAAATAAGTACTGCTGAAATAACAGGCTTAATCGGTACCTATATTTGGCCGTTCTTTCGTATTGCCGCCCTTGTAATGGCAGCCCCTATATTTAGTAGTAACTTTGTTAATGCTCGCAGTCGTTTATTAATTGCGCTTGCCATTAGTATTGCTATTGTTCCTTCAATTCCTTATGTCGCCCCCGCTGTTGATCCACTTAGTGGTGCAGGACTTCTCATCGTGACTCACCAAATTCTTATTGGTGCATGCATGGGGTTTATGCTGCAGTTCCTATTCAATGCCTTCATTATCGGTGGGCAAATAATTGCTATGCAAATGGGGCTTGGTTTTGCTTCCATGGTCGATCCACAAAATGGTGTAACCGTACCTGTAATCAGTCAATTTTATTTAATTTTTGTCACTTTAGTGTTTATCAGTCTTAACGGTCACCTTATTTTGTTACAGGTCTTGGCTGAAAGCTTTATTACACTTCCAGTTTCAACCTCAGGTTTAACGAGTACCAGTTTTTATGGCTTAGTTGGCCAAGCGAGTTGGATGTATGCTTCAGGTGTTCTAGTCGCCTTACCAGCAATCGGCTCACTGATGATGGTTAACCTTGCTTTTGGTATCCTTTCTCGAGCAGCTCCTCAAATTAGTCCGTTTTCAATTGGTTTCCCAATGACAATCATTCTTGGCTTTGCCATCATGTTTGTTACCTTACCGTCTATTGCTAATCATTTACTCACAATGTCAGATCATATGTTGCAAATGATTCGTCTCTTCGTGCAACCTGGAGGAACAGCCTAATGGCTGAAGAATCTGGTCAAGAAAAAAGCGAACAGCCCTCCGCCAAGCGTCTCAATGACGCACGTGAAAAGGGCCAAGTTCCACGTTCCAGAGAATTTACAACGGTTATTGTATTAATCGCAAGTGCTGTTGCAATGATGTTTGTAGGCGAGCGAATTATTCACAGCGTTGCTCAAGTAATGGAAAAGTCATTTAGTTTTACACGCAAAGAAATCTTTGATCCTTTAGCCATTATCCAACATGCTTTTTACGCTGTTGAAACAATAGCATTTGATGTTGGTTCATTCCTAGCCATTACCGTTGTTGCTGCGCTTGTTGCTCCTGCCAGTATTGGTGGTTGGAATTTTTCAGCCAAAGCATTCGGCGTTAAATTAGAGAAATTAGATCCTTTAAAAGGTTTAAAACGAATATTAGGTCCCCAAGGTCTTATTGAGCTAGTCAAAGCCTTAGCAAAATTCCTACTTGTTGGCATTATTTCAACCTTCATTATCTGGAGTTTACGTGACCAATTATTGACACTTGGTAAACAAGAAGTAGAAGTCGCCATGTCAGCATTGGGTGGTTTAGTGCTTTGGGTCTTTCTAGCTATATCAAGCAGCCTCATTTTAATTGCCCTCATTGATGTGCCTTTTCAACACTGGAATCATATTCGTCAGCTCAAGATGACCAAGCAAGAAGTTAAGGATGAGAGTAAAGAAACAGATGGAAATCCTGAGCAGAAAGGACGTATCCGTCGGATGCAAATCGAGTTATCTCAACAACGCATGATGCAAGATGTACCGCAGGCTGACGTGGTTATTACTAACCCAACTCACTACGCTGTAGCCCTTAGTTATGATCAATCTGGCACGGGTGCACCTATTGTCATAGCAAAAGGTGCAGATCTCATTGCACAGCAAATTCGTATGGTTGGTGAAGAAAATGAAGTGCCTGTGTTATCAGCCCCACCACTCACTCGTGCTATTTATTTTAGTACTGAAATAGGCGATGAGATTCCTTCTGGTCTATATATTGCAATAGCCCAAGTGTTAGCGTTTGTCTTCCAATTGCGTCGCTATAACAACCGAGGTGGTAACAAGCCTCACATCAATGCGGAGGACTTGCCAATACCAGACGAATTAAAACGAGATTAAAGATAAATGGAAAATAACGATTTAATGGCACGACTAAAATCAATTGCAAATGGTGGCCTTGCTGCCCCAATGATCTTAGTCGCATTATTAGCCATGGTAGTGTTGCCTCTACCTCCTTTTATGCTCGATATGTTGTTCAGTTTCAATATCGCTTTATCACTTGTCATCATGCTGGCAAGTATCTATGTACTAAAACCGCTTCACTTTGCATCCTTCCCAAGTATTCTACTTATTGCAACCCTACTACGCTTAGCACTTAATGTTGCCTCAACACGTGTTGTATTATTAGAAGGTCACACAGGTACAGCTGCTGCAGGTGGCGTAATCGAAGCGTTCGGTGAATTTGTTATTGGCGGTAACTACACCGTCGGTTTTGTTGTATTTGCTATCCTCGTCATCATCAACTTCGTTGTAGTCACGAAGGGTGCTACACGTATTGCTGAAGTAAGTGCTCGTTTTACTTTAGATTCTATGCCTGGTAAACAAATGGCCATCGATGCCGATCTTAACGCCGGTCTAATCGATCAAGATGAAGCTCGTGCTCGCCGTGAAGAGATTATGCAAGAATCAGATTTTTACGGTTCTATGGATGGTGCAAGTAAATTTGTTCGTGGTGATGCCGTAGCCGGAATTCTGATTTTATTTATTAACCTAATCGGTGGTCTTATCATTGGTGTTGCTCAACATGATATGAGCTTTGCTGATGCAGGTCATAACTACACATTATTGACTATTGGTGATGGGCTTGTAGCTCAAATCCCATCACTCTTACTTGCAACCGCTGCCGGCCTACTCGTTACCCGTTCTACTAAAGAGCAGGACATGGGTGAGCAAATTGTTGGTCAACTCTTTAATGAACCTAAAACGCTTGCAGTTGCATCTGGCATTATTGGCGCCATGGGTATTATTCCAGGCATGCCTAACTTACCTTTCCTATTATTAGCCTCTGCAGGTGCATATGGTTCATGGACAATGGCACAGCGTAAAAAAATCGCTACCGCTGTAGCTCCTACTCCAAGTACGGAAGCAGAAGAGCCGAAAGAACAGCGTGAACTTGGTTGGGAAGATTTAAGTCCTGTCGATCCTATTGGGTTAGAAGTGGGTTACCGCCTCATTCCACTCGTAGATAAAAACCAAGGTGGACAATTGATGACTCGGATCAAAGGGATCCGTAAGAAAATTTCTCAGGAATTAGGCTTTTTAATTCCACCCGTGCATATCCGTGACAATCTTGATTTAGCCCCTACTGCTTATCAAATTACATTATTTGGTGTTACTTTCGGTGAAGCCGAGGTTCATCCTGACAGAATGATGGCGATCAACCCGGGTCAAGTTTTTGGCGAATTGGATGGGATTAAAGGTCAAGACCCTGCTTTTGGTCTAGATGCAGTATGGATTGAACCTAGCCAGCGTGAACATGCTCAAGCACAAGGTTATACCGTTGTTGATGTTGATACAGTTATCGCGACTCACTTAAGTAAAATATTACAAAGTCATGCTCACGATTTATTGGGCAGAGAAGAAGTTCAGCAACTCCTTGATAACTTGGCTAAAACCGCACCTAAACTTGTTGAAGGACTCGTTCCTGATGCCTTGCCATTAGCCACCGTTCAAAGGGTATTGCAAAACTTGCTAGAAGAGAATTTACCCATTCGTGATATTAGAACTATTACTGAAGCATTATCAGAACAGGCGGCTCTAAACCCAGAGGCAGAGGCGCTTACAGCCTCAACTCGCATGGCATTAAACCATTCTATTGTACAACACGTGAATGGTATTCAAGCAGATCTACCAATTATCACTTTAGACCCAGAGCTGGAACAGATATTGCTACAAACATTACAAGCCACTGCTGAAGGTGGCGCCAGTTTAGAACCAGGACTTGCAGAGACTATGCACAAGAACTTACAAGATGCTACACAACGCCAAGAAATGACCGGAGAGTCAGCTATTTTAGTTGTTCAAGCAGGATTAAGAACATGGATTTCACGCTTTATCAGGCACTCGATTCCTAGCTTAAATGTCTTGTCATATAACGAAATACCCGATAACAAACAAATTAGAATTGTGGCTAACGTTGGCCGTTAGTACCCAAGGATATTATTATGAAAATTAAACGTTTCCAAGCTGCTGATGTTCGCCAAGCAATCAAAGAAGTACGAGATGTGCTGGGCCCAGATGCCGTTATTTTGTCTAATAACCGTGTTGACGGTGGTGTCGAAATTGTGGCGGCAACAGATTATGACGAAGCTGAATTCAAACGCCATTCACAGATTAATCAAGCAGAGCCTACTCAATCGCCTCGAGTAGAAATTAATCCTGCTGCAGAACCCGCACCTCGCGTTGCACCACAAGCACAAGCGCCGCAAAATGTATGGTCACAAGAACCAACGTTAATTCAAATGCGTAAAGAGATTTCTGGCCTTAAAGATATGTTGCAAAATCAACTATCAGATTTGGCTTGGAAGGATATGGAACATAATAGTCCCGTACAAGTTCAGTTACTACAACGTTATTTACAAATGGGCGTTCAGGTTGATTTGGCTAAGAAATTTACAGCCCAAGCACAAGGTGAGGTTGATTTAGAACTTGCATGGCGCCAATCATTAGGACGCTTAGCAGCTGATATTCCACTTGATGATGATGACATTATTACTCGTGGCGGAATCTACGCATTAGTAGGCCCAACAGGTGTCGGAAAAACAACAACCGTAGCCAAAATTGCCGCAAGATGTGCGCTAAAACATGGTGCAAAGAATGTTGCTCTTATTACAACAGATTGTTACCGCATTGGCGGCCAAGAACAATTACGCACCTATGCGCGTATTTTAGGCGTACCTGTTCGTGTTGCAAAAACACACCAAGAGCTAGGTGACGCCTTGAATGATCTACTTGATCGCCGCTTTATCCTCATTGATACAGCGGGTATGAATCAACGTGATATTAAGCTAGCTGAGAAGTTCGCAGTACTTAAGCAACAGTCACCAAAAATAAAAAATTACTTAACTGTCTCAGCAACCACCCAAGCAAGTGGTCTAAATGATATTATTAATACTTTCTCACATCTTGAGTTGAGTGGTTGTATTTTGACTAAAACAGATGAAGCAAATAGTTTAGGTGGAGCAATATCAGCATTGATTCGCCACCGACTTCCATTGGCTTATGTTTGTAATGGTCAGCAAGTTCCTGAAGATTTCAGTCTTGCCCGCCCAAACACATTAGTAAAACAGGCTAGTGATTTAATGAACGAAGCAGAACAACAGCTCGACCCACAAACCTTATCCAGTTATGGAGGTTTTGCAGCATATGGCTGATGTACCTAATGACCAAGCACAAGGTCTTAGAAATATGACCAGCCCTCCTCGACCTGTCAAAGTAATTGCAGTGGCAAGTGGTAAAGGTGGGGTCGGCAAAACAAATGTGACTGTTAATCTAGGTGTTGCACTTGCATCACAAGGAAAGCAAGTGCTATTGCTTGATGCCGACTTAGGTATGGCTAATATAGATGTCATGCTAGGCCTGCATCCACAATACAACTTGTTACATGTATTAGATGGCAGCAAGACATTACAAGACATCATTGTTGAAGGTCCAGCCGGTTTAAAAATCATACCTGCTGCATCTGGCGTTCAAAAAATGGCAGAGTTGAGTCCAGCCGAACATGCCGGCATGATCCAAGCATTTAGTGAAATGGATAATCAAATTGATATCTTAATGATTGATAGTGCTGCTGGTATTGCTGATAGTGTTGTTAGCTTCACTCGTGCAGCACAAGAAATCATTGTTGTCGTGTGTGATGAACCTGCATCCATTACTGATGCCTATGCCTTTATCAAATTACTCAGTCGTGAATATGGTGTTGTGCATTTCCATATCATTGCCAATATGACTCGCAGCGTACAAGAAGGACGTGAATTATTTAATAAAATTTCATTAGTCTGTGATCGCTTCCTTGACGTAAATCTAGACTTCATGGGCATTGTTCCATTTGATGAAGACTTACGTCGCGCAGTGAAAAAACAACGTGCAGTCGTTGAATATATTCCCCGAAGCAAATCAGCGACCGCCTTTATGCACTTGGCAAAAAAAGTCGACTACTGGCCTGTTCAAAAACAGCCGCGTGGTCATATGGAGTTTTTTGTTGAACGTCTCATCCAAGCCAGCTTGGATGTAGCATAAGATGAATGCCGTAGCCATGTATACAGACACAGAAACATCAAAAGTATCGATGTCTGAACTTGTTGAACAACATGCTACATTGGTGAAGCGTATTGCTTACCATTTAATTGCTCGCCTACCCCATACTGTTGATGTCGATGATCTTATTCAGGCAGGTATGATTGGCTTATTAGATGCTGCTCAAAATTATAATGCTAGCCATGGTGCAAGCTTTGAAACATATGCAGGTATCCGTATTCGCGGTTCAATGCTCGATGAAATTCGCCGAAATGACTGGGCCCCACGCTCTGTACATAAGAAAGCACGTGAAATTTCAGATGTCATGCGTGAAATAGAACAAAAAGAAGGACGTCATGCCCATGATAGCGAGATAGCAAAAGCGCTAGGCATTAGTCTTGATGAATATCATCATCAATTGCATGATTCAGCTGGTCATCAAGTCTTTAGCCTTGATGAGTTTACTGATAATGATGAAACGCATGCAAATCCGATAACGCCTAATTTATCGGGCCCTGTTGATTCCTTGCAGTCTGATGGATTTCAGGAAGCAATGGCTGAGGCGATAAAAACACTCCCAGAACGTGAGCGATTAATGATGGGACTGTATTATAATGAAGAATTAAATTTAAAAGAAATAGGTGAAGTGCTTGGAGTCAGTGAGTCTCGTGTTAGTCAAATACACAGCCAAACTGTCATTAGACTTCGCTCAAAATTATGTGACTGGTTAAACTGAGTACTGGAGGTGCCCCTTGGATAAAGATATGAAGATTCTCATCGTGGATGATTTTTCCACCATGAGACGAATAATAAAGAACTTGCTACGAGATTTAGGCTTTAATAATACAACTGAAGCCGATGATGGTCTGACAGCATTGCCTATATTACAAGCTGGCGGCATAGATTTTCTTGTCACCGACTGGAATATGCCCGGTATGCAGGGTATAGATCTCCTCAAAGCGGTTCGTGCTGATGAAAAATTATCAACGATTCCTGTATTGATGGTAACAGCAGAGACAAAACGTGAGCAGATTATTGTTGCTGCCCAAGCGGGTGTAAATGGTTATGTTGTAAAACCATTCACAGCTGCTACTCTTAAAGAGAAGATCGATAAAATATTCGAACGTATCGACGCACAATAATAAAAAAGGCACATCATGGAAATAAATAAAACGGTACAACTTGAAGCTGCACGTGCCCTAGTCACAGCACTTGAATCTGATAACGAAGCATCCGTCGAACACCAACTTGCTATTCTCACACAATCTCAAGAAAGTGAACTTTTCCATGAAGTTGGGAAACTAACTCGAGAGCTCCATGATGCAATGAACAACTTCAATTTGGAGTCTCGTTTAGTCGATTTGACTGAAAATGATATGCCAAATACTCGTGAGCGTTTGAATTATGTTATTACCACGACCGAAGATGCTGCACACAAAACATTAGGCTATATCGATCAAACATTGCCTCTTGCCTCCGAACTAAAACTAACCGCTGAAAAAATTGACGAAAGTTGGCATCGTTTTCGCATGAGAGAAATGAATGCAGATGAATTTCGCCTATTAAGCAAAGAAATTGAAGTTTATCTACCAGAAGTTAAACAACATTCTGAGCAGATCCATGCCAACTTATCAGAAATGATGCTGGCTCAGGGCTTTCAGGATCTAACTGGACAAGTTATTCGCCAAGTCATCGATTTGGTTGAAGAGGTAGAAGATAATTTAGTGCGACTGGTAAAAATTGCCGGTAAGCATATTGAAAATAAACCAAAAGACAACAAAGAAGTTGATCCGATTAAGGCTGAGGGACCTCAGATTAATGCTGGAGACAATCCTGATGTTGTTAATGATCAAGATGAGGTCGATGATTTGTTATCAAGTCTGGGCTTCTAAAGGATAAATAAAGATGGCAGCATTAGACTCTGATGATGAAATCCTTCAAGACTTTTTAGTCGAAGCCGAAGAAATATTAGAAGGATTAAATGAACAGCTTGTTGAACTAGAAACTCAACCAGAAGATAGCGAACTACTTAATGCTATTTTCCGAGGGTTTCATACAATCAAAGGTGGCGCAGGCTTTTTAAGCTTAGATGCCATGGTTGGTTTATGCCACAAATGTGAAGATCTATTTAATATCCTGCGTCAAGGTGACATGACTGTTGATGCTGAAATGATGGATACCTTTCTCAAGGTTCTCGACATACTGAACAGTATGTTTGATGAAACAAAAGCGGGGCAATTTCCTACAGAAGCGGATCCTGCAGTTCTAAACCAACTTTCAGTCTATCTTAATGCTGATTCAGCTGCAGAACCTGAACCCGAGCCAGAGCCGGAACCAAGTCCTGAACCTGAAGTTAAAAGCCCTGCAGCCACTTCTGACAGTGATGATATTACTGATGATGAATTTGAAGCATTGCTCGACCAACTACACGGTAATGGTGCGCCAGGCATTGAAGACGATGTAAAGCCAGAAGAGTCTCCAAGCCCTAAACCCGCTGCTCCTGCCAAATCTAATAATGATGATATTACAGAAGAAGAGTTTGAAGCATTACTTGATGAACTCCAAGGGAAAAAGCCAGAAGCTAAAGAAGCTTCTGCTCCCGCAGCCAAGGCACAGGAGCCAGAAGTAAAACCGGAACCAGCACCCGTTGTAAAACCAAAACCAGCTGAAAACAAACCAAAACCAGCGGCAAAACCTGCCGCTGCTGCTAAGCCAGCGGAAACAACTGTCCGTGTTGATACCAGTCGATTAGACGACATTATGAACATGGTCGGTGAATTAGTGCTTGTTCGTAACAGAATTAGCACTCTAGAAACGGCTATTGAAGATGAAGATATGGCCAAAGCGGTGGCAAATTTAGCCGTTGTAACAGGTGACTTGCAAACTGCTGTTATGAAAACACGGATGCAACCCATTAAGAAGGTATTTGGTCGGTTCCCTCGTGTTGTTCGTGATTTAGCACGAAGCCTGAAAAAAGATATTAATCTCGAACTTCGTGGTGAAGAGACGGATTTGGATAAAAACTTGGTTGAGGCATTAGCTGATCCACTTGTCCATTTAGTCAGAAATGCCGTAGATCACGGTGTAGAAATGCCGGATGTCCGTGAGGCTGCAGGTAAACCTAAACAAGGCCAAGTCATTTTAGGTGCTGCCCAAGAAGGTGATCATATCTTACTCACTATCTCAGATGATGGTGCAGGTATGGATGCTGATGTATTGCGCAGTAAAGCGGTTGAAAAAGGAATGATGGACGAAGAATCAGCATCTCGTCTTACTGACTCTGAAGCATATGCCTTAATTTTTGCACCAGGTTTCTCAATGAAACAAGAAATCTCCGATATATCTGGGCGTGGTGTTGGAATGGATGTTGTAAAAACCAGTATTTCAAAACTCAACGGTGTTATTGATATCAAATCTGAAATTGGTGTTGGTACAACCTTATCTATTAAAGTTCCATTGACTCTTGCTATCATGCCAACATTGATGGTCATGCTAGGTGATCAAATTTTTGCTTTCCCACTTGTCAGTGTTAATGAAATTTTTCATTTAGATTTAGAAAAAACTAATATTGTTGATGGTCAACAAACAATAATGGTGCGTAACAAGACGCTTCCCCTTTTCTATTTAAGAAAATGGCTTGCAAGTACATTTAACGATACTGACGAACCTAGAATTGAACATGTCGTTATTGTTAATGTTGGTACTCAGCGAGTAGGTTTTGTTGTAGATCAATTGATAGGGCAAGAAGAAGTTGTTATTAAACCGCTAGGTGCATTGCTGCAAGGAACAAAAGGCTTAGCCGGTGCAACGATTACTGGTGACGGTCGTATTTCGCTTATTCTTGATTTCCCTGAACTAATGGCCACCTACGCCCAAAGAGGGTACTAAGGAGAATTGTGTCTGCTAGAGTATTGATTGTTGATGATTCAGGATTTTTTCGCAGACGTTTGTCTGCAATCATCACTAGCGATCCGCATATAACTGTTGTGGGCACAGCCAGTAATGGGCAGGAAGCCATTGAACAAGTTAAACTTCTTAAACCTGATGTGATTACTATGGACATAGAAATGCCTGTAATGGATGGTATTTCAGCTACTCGCCATATTATGTCTGAGTGTCCTACACCAATCTTAATGTTATCGACTTGGACAACCCAAGGGGCAAAATCAACGCTGGAAGCATTGGATGCAGGGGCCGTTGATTACATGCCAAAGCGATTTGAAGAAATTTCCAATGATGTCAATAGTGCTCATCAGCAGCTATGCCAACGCTTACATAATTTAGCAAAGAAAACCAAGCCTCAACGCATTGTCAGTTCGCCTGTGCTTAAGCCTGCAGTGAAGCGACCTAGACCACACATAACACAAAGAAAAACACCTAATGGCTTACGTTTAGTTGTTATTGGTACCTCAACAGGAGGCCCCGTTGCCTTACAAAAAGTATTAACGCAACTTCCTGCCAATTTTCCATATCCCATTCTCGTTGTTCAACATATGCCTGCGACATTCACGCCATCATTCGCAGATCGTTTGAACACACAATGTAAAATCAAGGTTAAACATGCAGAAAATTCTGATAGCCTTTCAGCAGGAACTGCCTATATAGCGCCAGGCGGCATGCAAATGCTGCTTAAGGGAAATGCCAGAAGCCCTCATATTGAAATCCAAGCAAGCCAATCTACACAAACCTATAAACCCTGTGTAGATATCACTTTAGAGTCTGTTGCATCGGTATACCCAAAAGAAACACTTGCAATAATTCTAACGGGAATGGGAGCTGATGGGAAAATAGGCTGTCAACAATTACATAAGCTAGGCTCAACCATTTGGGCTCAGGATGAAAAAAGCAGCACGATTTATGGCATGCCAATGGCTATTGCCAAAGCAGGATTTGCTGATGGAATTTTTGACCTAAATGATATCAGTCATCATTTGGCGGAGTTCTCATAATGGATATTCTGAGTTTTCTAGGTCTCATTATAGGTTTTGGTGCCATTATTGGTGGCCAACACTTAGAAGGTGGTCATCTAGATTCAATCATGAATGCGGTTGCCTTATTAATCGTATTAGGAGGCACGCTAGGGGCAGTGATGCTACAAACACCCTTAGACACCTTTATCCGAGCTATAAAAATGTTAGTCTGGGTTTTTATTCCACCAAAATACTCAAGACAAGATCTACTAGAAAAAATTATTGAGTGGAACGCCATTGCACGAAAAGAAGGTTTATTTAAATTAGAATCAGTAGCTGAATTTGAAGATGATCTTTTTATTCAAAAAGGGCTACAACTGATTGCTGACGGTGCAACACCAGAAATGATTAGAGAAATACTAGAAAATGATCTTGATATTCAAGAGCAACATGATATCCAGTCATCAAAAGTTTATGAGGCGATGGGAGGATACTCGCCGACTATTGGTATCATCGGTGCCGTCCTTGGTTTAATCCATGTAATGGGCAATCTAGCAGATCCCTCTTCTCTAGGATCTGGTATTGCTGTTGCCTTTGTTGCAACAATTTACGGCGTGGTACTCGCAAACTTAGTTTTTCTACCTATTGGTAATAAACTAAAAACACTTATTGAACGTCGAAGCCAAATGTATATGATGTTAATTGAAGGCCTGATAAGTGTTGCGGATGGTGATAATCCACATAATATTGAAACCCGCTTACAAGCTTATATTGGCTAGGTGTTTATATGGCACGTAGAAAAAAAGTTGAAGAACATATTAATCATGAACGTTGGTTAGTCTCTTATGCTGACTTTATCACGCTACTTTTTGCTTTTTTTGTGGTGATGTATTCAATTTCATCCGTGAATGAAGGAAAATATCGCGTATTATCTGATTCATTAGAAGCAACGTTTAAAGATCCTAAAAGAAGTATAGATCCTATTCAAATTGGAGAGCTTAGCCCAGGAGGAACAACAAGTGGGGGTCCATCAAAGACTACTCCCAATAGTGCAATAGAGATTTTGACAATGAAAACCTATACACCTCCACCGCCCTCTGAAGAAATGATTCAAACCATTAATGAAATATCGGAAAAGCTTCATAGTACCTTAGAAGACATGCTTGAAAACGAAGATGTCACTATCAAGCAGGGGGATGATTGGCTCGAATTAGAAATGAAATCTAACGTATTATTTTATAGTGGTGAAGCACGATTAGAAGAAAAAGCCATACCAATTATCGGTAAGGTCGCGGAGATTCTTCGTAGCTCATCAAACTTAGTCCAAGTAGAAGGATTTACTGACAATAATCCTATTAATACGCCTCGGTTTCCATCAAACTGGGAATTATCTGCTGCGCGAGCTGCTAGTGTCGTGAACTTACTTGATCGTTATGGTTTAAACCCTGAACGAATGTCGGCTATTGGTTATGGCGAATTTAAACCTGTTGCTGATAATGATACCGAAGCAGGCCGCCAGAAAAATCGTCGTGTTGTACTTGTTGTATTGGCAAGTAATAAGAGTAAGCGCTCCTCGGACGTATTTACACCTACTACTCCACAAACGGATAATACTGAAAGTGAAGCCGACGTACCTACAACCGTGATTACACCTCCGGTATTCGTCCCTGAAACAAGGAATGTACCATGACTATTTGGGCAGTTGCTAATCAAAAAGGTGGGGTAGGAAAAACAACAACCGTTGTTAGCTTGGCCGGACTACTTGCAAAGCAAGGGAAACCTACTCTTATTCTAGATATGGATCCTCATGGCTCATTAACTACCTACTTTGGTCATGATCCAGATACATTAGAAAGTAGTATTTACACCTTATTCCAAAAAATGGATGAAAGTCCTAATGCTGCTATATTTAACTCATTGAAGAAAACAAGTTGTGAAAACTTGTATTTATTACCCGCATCCACGGCAATGGCAACCTTAGATCGTCAACTTGGTACTCAAGGTGGGAAAGGCTTAGTCATAAAGAAAGCTTTAGCGCTATTAGGTGACCGCTTTCCAAATATTTTAATTGATTGCCCTCCAATGCTAGGTGTATTAATGATCAACGCACTAGCGGCTTGTGATCAATTACTCATTCCTGTTCAAACAGAATTTCTAGCGCTTAAAGGACTAGAGCGCATGTTGTACACACTTGGAATGATCAATCATTCTCGACAACAAGGTCTACCCTACTTAGTTATTCCAACTATGTTTGATAAGCGAACAAATGCATCGACACAAAGCCTAAAAATGCTAAAAGATAAATATGATGATAGTGTTTGGGATGATGTCATCCCTGTTGATACGCACTTTCGTGATGCAAGTAAGGCCGGTATACCATTACCAATTATGAATGAAACTTCTCGTGGTTCCGTTGCCTATTCACTATTGTTAGAGCATCTTAGCAATCCTGCATATGATCCGAGCACATTATCACATGTCTAAACCTACACATATTGCAGAACACGAAAAAGCATTATCTGCCTATTTAAACGATATGCTTTTTGAGGAAGAGTCTGAGCAAGGCACCGCTGAGACAGTTATTGCTCAAGCTCAAACAGTACTAGAGCAATCATCTGAAGCTAGCCCCACATCTTCAAGTTGGCGCGACGCTCCTTTTCAGACACTTCTCTTTGAAATTCATGGTCTTAGACTAGCAATACCACTGCATGAATTGAATGGTATTTTAACGTGGCCAGAGAAAGACTTACCGAAGATGGCAGGTAAACCAAGTTGGTATTTAGGCGTATACAGTCAAGATCACCAACATACTCAGGTTGTCGACACTGCACATATTATTCTTCCACAACAACATCAAGACCAAGCAGATAAACCTAAATTTATTATTTTAATTGCAGATGGAAAATGGGGCTTAGCCTGTAATAAAGTCAGCAAAGTGGTTACCTTATCTTCCGAAGAAATTAGATGGCGAGAACAAGCAGGAAAGCGTCCTTGGCTAGCAGGTACCGTACTCGATAAGATGTGTAGTATTTTAAATATAGATGAACTAGTTAAGCAACTCGAAACCTAGTTATAATTATTTCTTCTGGCATGAATACTGCTTTAAGATAAACATAAACACTGGTTGCCATTTTTTTGTCAACCAGACTTTTTTGTGACATTATTTTAGTCATAATATAAAAGGTTGGAACACATGAGCCAAAATGACATTGAAGAAAATGACCCAATATTACAATGGGTGACATACCAACTTGAAGAAGAAACGTATGGTATTAATGTAATGCAGGTACAAGAAGTACTGCGTATTACGGAGATAGCACCAGTACCCGGTGCGCCTAATTATGTTATCGGTATTATCAACTTACGAGGTAATGTCGTTACTGTGATTGATACACGTAGTCGCTTTGGATTAATGTCGAAAGAAAGTGATGATCAAACACGTATTATCATTGTAGAAGTGAATAGTAACGTTATCGGCATGCTTGTAGACAGCGTTGCTGAAGTAGTTTATCTACACCAATCTGAAATAGATACAGCGCCAACGGTAAGCAATGATGACAGTTCACGCTTCATTCAAGGTGTATGTAGCAGAGATGAGAATTTATTAATTCTTGTTGATGTTGACAAGTTCTTAACAGAAGAAGAAATCTCTGATTTCTCTAGCTTCTGATAGGTAATGCTTTATGGCTGAGAATATTACACCTACGCAGCCATTAACCCCTTCTTTGCCGGTCAAACCGCCACCAGAAGACAAGCGTCATGAAAAGAAAAAACAAGAACCTGACAGCAAACAAGAACAGAATGATGATGATAATGACACAGAAGAAAGACCTCACCATGGCTTATTTGATGAATATGTCTAAATCAAGTCATTCAGATAGGAGAGCTTAAATGACAACCATTTTTATAGTGACATGTATAAGCCTTATTGCAGTCATTGTTGCAACGACAACTTACCGCTTATTTAAGCTAAATCAAGCACAAGCAGCAAAAATTGCCGGTTTACAAGATCAGTTATCCGTATTATGTGCCGGAGCAACAGGCTCTGATAAAAAAATAATGAAGTTTGAACAAACATTAAATCAATTAAAAGAACATCAAAACACTCTGGATTTAGGGATGAGTTCACAGCAACATAACTATGATCATGCCATTCGCTTAGCTCGTAAAGGTGTCAGTATGGAACAGCTAATTGATAATTGTAATTTAAGTGATGAAGAAGCTCACTTGATTGATCGTCTTCATGGAAGTGAAAGTAAAACGTTGAAACAAGAGCTACATTAAGACAATAGTTCTCTTCGAGGCTTGCCAATCAAAAATCCTTGAATGTAGTCTACGCCATACTCTTCTAATAATGCCATTGTACTTTGGTTTTCAACAAATTCAGCCACTGTTTTTTTACCTAAACCATGCGCAATATCAATCATCGATTTTACTAATAACTGATCCACTGGGTCATTATCTAAATTTGTAATAAAACTTCCATCGATTTTAAGGATCTCAACAGGGAATTGTTTCAAATAACTATATGAGTTAAATCCTGCACCAAAATCATCTAATGCAAACTGGCAACCTAATGACCGCAATCTCTGAACCATTTCTTTTGTTTGTTCAAAATTAGAGATCGCTGCAGTTTCAGTAATTTCAAAGATCACACGGTTTGGCTTAACACCTGTTTCAGATAGTTTTTTCTTAATTAAAGGAAAGATATTATGGTCAAGGAAAACATTACCGGAAAGGTTAATCGTCAAAGACAGGTGTTCTGGCATGGTAGAAATCAAATCAAAGGCATGATTTACAACCCACAAATCGATTTGGTGGATTAATCCCATTGTCTCTGCAACAGGAATAAAGTCATTTGGATAATATAGTGCGCCATCAGAACCTTTCATCCTAATTAAGCACTCATAGTGACTGACTTCACCAGCACTCACAGAGTAGATAGGCTGGTACTCTAATATAAATTTTTCTTGTTGCAATGCTTTACGAATTCTAGGAGCCCATTCTACATTCTGTCTCAAAGTATGCATTTCTGTATCTTGAGGACAGTAAAGGTGGACTCGGTTACGGCCGCGCTTCTTAGCGGTGTAGCACGCTTGATTTGCCTGGGCAAGAATATCACCAGATGTTAAGGCTTCATTACCATCAATAAACTTAATGCCAATACTGACTGACAAGTGATATTGATTCTGGCGATGCTTAAAAAGATAACCATCAAACAGTAATCGTAATTCTTCAGAGAGCTGTTCAGATTTTTCCGCAGTAACATTATCAATCAAAATAGCGAATTCATCAGAGCCAATACGAACCAATGTCTCACTAACAGAAAAGTAGCCACGTAACTCATTGGCTATCTGAACGAGTAAGCTATCACCGGCCTCATGGCCTTCAGCATCATTTAGTACCTTAAACCTATCAACATCTAGGTATAACAATGCACTCGTCGCCTTGAAGTTCCTAACGTGTGTGAGTGTTAAATCAAGTACTTGTTCTAAGCGACGTCGGTTTAACAAACCTGTTAGATCATCATGGCCCACTGAAAATTGAAGTCTAGCTTCCATCACCTTCAGCTTGTCTAACTCATCTTCTAAGTAGCTCTGTCGCTGACTCACCTCATCCCGCTCTTTTTTAACTGCCAAGGCAGTCATAACAGAGGGAGGAAACGATTCTGCGGTAAGTGGATGATAAAACAGTGACGTTACGCTATGACCAAGATCGGTTAGAAGCTGAGCATGATCCCACTCTGATTCTTGTGTAAGGGAGATAATAGGAATCAAACGCCATTCATCAAACTCATCCATCATAAGGCGTAATTCTTGAACAGTTAGGCCTGGTAGATTGCTATCAATAACTAATAAATCGATATCACAAATATCACCTTGAATGCCTTGGCGTAAGCATTCCATAACACCATTACCATTATAGGTAGTGACAATGTTAGAAAAACCACTGATTTGAAGCATTGTTTTCATAAATGCAACATCGGACTCTTTTGCACCGGCAATAACAATATTAGAGTTAATCAAAGCATCAACTGCCGCTCCGGCAATCGGATCAGCGTGCTGAGTTTTTGACACTCTTGCTTGATGCTCTAAAATTTTTTCGGCCAATATTGTCACCAATACCTAGACTGTTTCAGTATAGAATATTACTCGACAAATCCCTTTTATCTAATAAAATCATAAGTTAATGACTTTATTGTAATGCAAATTATACGTTAATGCATCACTTTTATACTTTCATTCTTTAAATTAGCTAATAAAAAGCAGATTTATGCCATAGCACGAACTTCTATTCCCCCATTTATAGGGGGTAATACTCTAAATTGGTAAAGGTGAGACAACTATGAATTATTTTTTATATTTTTAGATTACGGTGCCGAATTGTCTTTAATAACTGGCATTTTCCCTGAGATAATGTAGGTATAGGCAATGACTTCAGCAATAACTCTATAAAGTATTGGAGGAATTTCTTCTCCCAACTCGAGCTCTCCCAATAACGCAGCAAGCATCACATCTTCACGTAGTGGCACACCATGCTCTCGAGCAATACGAATAATCTCTTCAGCAATATCCCCTTCACCTGATGCGGTAACAATGGGTGCATTTTCGCCATCGTACTGTAAGGCTATCGCCCGAAGTGTTTCTTGTTCACTCATACTGATACATCCAATAAAGAACGTGTTACCTCATCGAGCTCAGCCCCAAGGTTAACGGCTTTATCAACAGTACCGCAGTAACAACTACTATGACTCATCGAAACACCTAGTTTTTCTAACGCTTCATCTAACAGCGCTAAGTTAGCATCTAACAAATGAGCGCTTTCCTGTCTTTCCGCTCGAATAATAACTTTTACATCACTATTATGAAGCGTAACGGTTGCTTGAATCGGACCTAAATTCTGAGTATCCAACCGAAGCTTAACATTCCAAATATCATCATCATCTTCAGAAGCCTGTTTATGTTGATCAATTTGTACCTGTAATAAATCTAAGGCTTGCTTATCCTTAATAGGAATATCAAATAACCAACTAGCAACCGTTGATGTTGACTCTGGCTCCTTCAACATATTAAGTTGATTTAACTGAATCTTGTTATGTACCCCTTCAACCTCTTTAAATAACTGCATTAATTCAATAGGATCCATCGATGCATGTCGAGCCGCTATTTGCTGAGCAGGGAGAAAAGGTTTATTAAGTAACGCCACCAAAGATGCCGCTTGCTGCTGACTTATAATCGACGGAATGTTTGTTTGAGGATTAAGACTTGAAAGTAAGGTCGGGACTCGCTGTCCTGACAATAGAACATTAATCAATTGGGCTGGGGTTCTTCCTTGAGCTGTCAACGCTGCTTGAACTTGTGCAGGCAGCTTATTAATCGCCTTATCGCTTATTTGGCCTTTATTATCTTGAATTACCGTCTCTACGGCTTTTAATACGGTTAACACATTCGCTTTGAAATCTTGTGTTCGCTGGGTTGGCTCAGTTAACAATTGCCTTTCCATAACGACACCCGATGTAACGGCGGCTTGCTTAAAGGCATGCGCCTTAGTCAAATCAGTTTTGTCGATGGAATGCTGTAGCAGTTGCTGTACTGTTTTTTGGACTGCTTCCGGTAATTGTTGATTTTGAAAAGATGTTATTAACTTTTTCAGACTGGGTGAACTCAACTGCTGAGGTACCAACTGGCGAATTCTCTCACCAATGACCTGTTCCCTTGGTGATACGTTTTCAGGACGAATTTGAACACTTAGCGGTTTTACACTCACCACATCCATTAACAACTTATCACCCACTTTATGACGTTGTGTTAACTGTGTCGTGTCGATATCAAAATTTTGTTGTGCAGCCTTATTTACAGTTCTATCCACTTGAATTGGCGATGTTTGAACAAGTAGCCTATTTTCAGCTAGCACTTTGATAACATCAACGAGAACCTGTTGACCAGGCTTTATTAACATGGGCTCTGAAGCACCAACACTTGCAGGAGGAATGAGCCTTAAAACTGGCTTTCCATTTTCGACAACGACTTCAAGCAATACCTTTTGCCCTGCTTGTAATCCAATAGGACTTCGAAATTCAAGTAGGCTATTAGCAACCTTAAGCGAGACAACTTCTGCAGCAATGGAAGCACTCAGCGCCACCGCTTCCACTCTTTGTCCCACTACTAGACTAGCAATAAGATCTTTAGGTATATTCTGAATTGATCCTACTTGAGTTTGTATTGGTTGCTGAACAAGCACAATAACCTTAGCCCACTTTTAGTTAACACAGTGCTAGTATATACCCAATGAATAAAAATCCAATATTGTGGTACGTACGTTCTGATGCCGTCATCAGTGGCCCATTCACGGCCTCGATAATAAGAAACAACCTACTACTTGGTCGGCTTAACCCTAAAAAGGATGAAATTAGTGTCGATCAATCTAGGTGGAATTTAATTGATAGCGAACCCCAGCTACATATTGACTACGACATAGAAAAAGCAGTTAAGTCCAAACGTAACCTTGATGAGCGTAATGGATTCGATCGAAGAAATCCAGTATCTAAAGAACAAACAACACCACAAAGCCGAACTGGTGACCGCCGAAGAATGGAAACAGAACATGACATTCAACGCCGCCAGTTTCGTACATTACTCATGCATAAGTTTAGGCATAAAAAAGAACATGTTTTCTGGCCTTTAATTGGCATATTCTCATTCCTAGCAATTTTATTTGTTCTAGCATTTTCTTATGCAGAACCATTTCCGACAACACAGGCTAACTGTGAGTTAGCACCATCTGAAGGAGTGAACTGGACTAACTGTCTAAAACCACAGTTGGAATTAGAAGGTGCAGTTTTAAATAATGCCCAACTTCGTAATAGTCAGTTAGTAGGATCAAATTTAATGAATGCTACATTATCAGGGGCTGATCTAGCTTATTCTGACCTGCGCTTTACCAACCTGAGTTATAGTCAACTGGTCAATGTCACACTGCTTGGCGCTAATTTAAAAAATGCTGATCTTAGCTATGCAGACTTGAGTAACTCGGATCTATCCTATGCCGATCTTAGTAATGCTAACTTAGGTGGTAGTAAACTCGATAATGTTCGCTTTGATCACGCTTTATGGATTGATGGCAGAATTTGTGGTCCAAACTCAATCGGTAAATGCATCACATCCCGCCGTCAAAATCCTTAAGTTGATCATCATGCCATTTGCTTAAAAATATTTGAGCAAAAATACTTCCCATCAGTGCCAGAAACATATCCCACTGAGTATCCCAATTATCACCCTGTGTTCCCAAAAATGATTCAGCCGCTTGCTCATTAACTACAGCCACCCACCATTCAATAAGCTCATAGAAAGCACTAATGGCTAAACTTATTGCACACGCAATGGCAAACAGCCATTTCCCACGTTGTAATGGCGAGGTTCTCAACAATAACTCGCGCCCTACTATTGCCGGCACCACGCCCTGAAAAAAGTGGCCTAGGCGGTCATAATGATTCCGCTGCAAATTAAATTCTGTTTGTATCCAGTCAAAGAGAGGGTTTTCAGCATAACTATAATAGCCGCCTATTATCAAAATTAAACCAAAAATAGAAAATAGACGATAACTTAATAATGTTAATGGAAATCGAGCATATGAATGCCATAGTACGAATAAAGCGATCATGACAGGAAAGGTTTCTAAAAACCATGTCAGGCGGTCGGTTACAGGTGAAAGACCCGAAACTATCAAACTAATTAGCAGAAAATAAAACCAAAATTTCCGTTCTACACTCTGAGTCATTGGACTAATGCAGTGTTTGAGGAACAGCTAAAGTAAATGCGGGGATATCAACTTCAAACTGCTTCCCGTCATCATCGATCATCATATAATGCCCCTGCATCATACCAACCGGTGTATCCAACATTGCCGCACTAGTATAGGTAAACTCTTGTTCTGGTGATAAGTAAGGATGGAGACCAACCACACCATCACCCTCAACTTCCTGCTCATGCCCATCACTTCTGGTTATCTTCCAATAACGAGATAATAAACGAGCAGCACTTGTTCCTGTATTTTTGATCGTAATCGTATAAGAAAACAGATACCGCTTTTTCTCTGGATCCGATTCATCTACAAGGTATTTTGCTTCAACATCAACAGCAATATTTTTAGTATTTTCTATGTCCATACAATGATTATACAGTGAATTGCTTAGCTAATAACCGCGCACCTAGTAAGCCTACTTTAGGCTGCAATACTATTCGAACTGGAATACGCTCCATCAATGTTTCCATTCGTCCTTTATTTTTAAACGCAGCCATAAACCCGCCCAGTTTAAATCGTTCTATATTTTTAGCTGCAATACCACCAGCAAGGTACACACCACCTTTCGGTGAAACCGTTAATGCTAAGTTCCCTGCTTGGGCACCATAGATCTGGATAAACATATCCAAGGCTTGTGTTGCTAGCGTATCGTTACCTTCAAGTGCAAACTGACTAATTGCAGCACCAGCATCGCTATTAATCATTGCTTGGCGTAGCTCTGGGTTTTCATCAGCTTGGTGATAAGCACGCAAAAACTCATAAATAGTAACCAAACCAACACCCGATACAACACGTTCATAAGAAACATGACCAAACCGTTCGATCAAGTGTTCTAATAATAAGGTTTGTTGCCGATCCATTGGCGCAAAGTCAGCATGCCCACCTTCCGTTGCAACCACAGTCCAAGCAGTATCATTTGGTAATAACAATGCCTGCCCTAGACCTGTTCCTGCACCAATAATAGCCCTTGGTGCCTCTTTGTCTTCTTCACCTTCTTGGAGAGTAAATAGATCTTCATCTTTAAGACAAGAAATACCATGGGCAACCGCTTCAAAATCATTACATAAATGTACAGTTCCTAATAAGAACTGATTTTCCAAATCATCAGCATTTAATGTCCAAGGTAAATTTGTAACATTAGCATCACGCCCAGAAACAGGACCTGCAACAGCAAAACAAGCAGCTATAACTTGGTATTCTTTAAGTTGTTCTTGGCTAATAAAATCAGTCAGAATTAGCTCAAAACTAGAAAATTGCTGACTGACATATTCTGTTTCTAATACAACATCACCGTGTTGCGTCGATAACTGGAGTAATGTTTTTGTTCCACCAATATCAGCCGCAAGAATACCATTCATCATTATTGACCTGCTGCAGCCTTATCCATATACCAATAGTACTCACCCTGAGGTGCTAAACGCTGAACAGGAAGTCCTTCAACTGCATCCGTTGTAATATCTTTAACAATCGCTGCTTTTGCTTCACCACCGATAAATACAATCACCTGTCGTGCTGCATTGATCGTTGGGTATGTCATCGTTGCCCGCCAAGATTCAAACTTCTCAACATAAAGACTCGTCACCATCTTATCTGTGACATCTAACGCATCTGTGTCAGGAAATAGTGATGCAATATGGCCATCAGGTCCTAAACCCAACAATACCAAGTCTAATGGTGCACCATCTAATGTATCTGCTAATGTTCTGCCATATCTAATAGCCACTTCAGGTGCGACACCTTCTTCTGTCGGCATACGATGTACATTTTCTTGGGGAATTGGAATATGATCAATCATCGCTTCACGTGCCATTTTGAAGTTACTATCTTCATGAGTTGGTAACACACAGCGCTCATCACCAAAGAATAAATGAACGCGAGACCAATCAATTTGCTCAACATAAGGCGACGTTGCTAATTTCTGATACAAACCTTTAGGCGTCGAACCACCAGCCAATGCAACATGAAACACACCGCGCTTAGCAATGGCATTGCGTGCTGATGCTACAAACTGTTCCGTTGCCGCCTCAATCAAACTCTGCCCATCTGACATAATCTTTTGTTCAGCTTTCATCTTACTTCCCATCATTAACAAAACACTTAAAGATAAGAATAATAATGCCACACAGCAAAAAGTCCTAACCTTATTTTAATTGTGCATTAATCTTTTCTAAAGGGCTGACAACGCCACTCATGTTTTCACATCTGCATGTCCCAATAAATTCTGAACATCACGCCGCTTCGATCTGTATTATTGGTCAATTGAGATCAAGCGTTACCCCCCCATTAAAACTCAATCGGAAAGCCAAAAACAAAACCTATTTACTCTGTTCCGCTTGTCCCCTTAGCAAAGGGTTTAGCAATGGTGCCTGAACAAACAAAGTAAATATCACCACACCAAATGCAATAGATTGTACAGTCCACCAATAATCTAATTCTAGAGGCAATGACAAAGCCAAAGCGAGCGTTACAGCACCTCGCAATCCTCCAACAAACATAAGCCTTTGCTCACCCATTGAAATTCGTTCAACACTTGGAATAAATGATATTAGTCGCACCCCTCCCATGATGCCCACGGCACGGGCGATGAGTACTGCAGCTATACCAATAAGCAT